>Ga0114931_10000003_pt1 | contig 279516 bp, 245 predicted proteins | sample 2SBtaG_FD_89579 | JGI IMG/M metagenome (GOLD analysis project Ga0114931, IMG submission 89579) | Deep subsurface microbial communities from Kolumbo volcano to uncover new lineages of life (NeLLi) - 2SBTROV14_V59a metaG | ecosystem: Environmental > Aquatic > Marine > Volcanic | place: Kolumbo...
ACCCCGATCGATCGATCGATCGGGGTTCTGCTTTTGCGAATCCCAAAATGAAATCGGTCTGCGCTAAAGGGCCTGGAACGCCTTCACGTCGAGATACTTGATACCGTTGGATACCGTCACGCGACTGGTTACCCGGTAGGTCGAAGCGTGGAGATTCTCCATCTTGTTGCACATCCTGTTGTCCATCAGCGGGTACACCTTGCCGTCGGCCGTCTTGAACAGAGGCGTGCACGAAGCCGTTTTGTGGTACGTGCACCGTCCGCATTCCATCGACCCATTCAAGACAATGCGCTTGTTCTTCCGAAATGGAACTTCGTCGATGATCGACTTGAGTGCTGCCGTCGTGGCGGCCGCTGTATTCCTGGCGCAGCACCCTGCGGCCGAAGCCGACGCGCCCCTGTTGCACGCCCGCGCGGACGCCGACGTGGCATGTGGGCATGTTTTCGCCGACGCATTCGACGCCTTCGCACCCTTGTTGCACGCACGGGCCGAAGCGTCCGACGCACGGGCACCTTTGCAGCACGTTGCGGCCGAAGCCGACGCGCCCCTGTTACACGCCCGTGCGGACGCCGACGTGGCATGTGGACATGTCTTCGCCGACGCATTCGACGCCTTCGCACCCTTGTTGCACGCACGGGCATTCTGCCCACCGGTGGCCACGAACGCGACCGCGAATACGAGCGCGCACGCCATGCTGATCGCCATAATCTTTCGAGTCATGAGTCCTCCTGGTCCGGATACAGGGGGTAACGGAGTGGATCCTTTGCATAGTTTGCAAGATTGGACCGTCAATGTCAATAGAACCCGCTCATCGAGGGGTTCTTGATTGATACGCATTAAGCATTCCAGAGTTCCGCCGCAGAACGACATCGCCGAATGCGGCCGGGGCGCAATGCCCGGTCAAGAGACGTCGGTCGTCTCCAGAACGGAAAAACGCCCCTTTTCCTCCTGGACAGTGCAGGCCACGGCATCGGCGTCGTGCTCGAATAACAGGACCCAGTGATCCGAAGCCGCGCGCCGCAGCACACCTGCTTTTTCGGCCATCGATCGCACCGGATCGAGGTCGTACGCCATCACGTAGGGCGTGGGCAGGTGATGGCGGGTGGGGATCAGATCCCCGCCGAAAAACAGGGTTTGTCCGCCACCGGATATCCGGGGAAGTTGCTGACCCGGCGTATGCCCATCAAACGTTTCCACATCGAAATCCGGGGCAAGCGAAAACGGCCCGTCATGGAGTTCGAGGGCGTTTTCGATTTCCATCCTCATCAGGCGGTCGGAAAAATAGCTCGCGCGATCGCGCGGGTTGGGAGCCATCGCGTGTTCCCATTGCGATTGCTGCACGTGGTGGCGCGCGGCTGGGAAAATCAAAGACCAGTTTTTCCCGTCGCGGCGAACCACACCCGCACCGTGATCGAAGTGTAGATGTGTGAGAAATACATCTGTGATTTCGTCGGCGGCTACCCCGGCGGAAGAAAGGAGAACGGGCAATTCATCGGTGTGGTCAAACGCATAAATATGTCGCATTTTCTCGTCGTATCCACCACCGGCCCCCGTGTCCACCAGGATAACGCGGCCCTCCCCGCGGGCTACGAGAGCACGGGTAACCATCGGAATACGGTTCTCGGAATCGGACGCGATTCGTTTTGCCCACATAGTTTTTGGCACCACTCCGAACATTGCCCCACCGTCGAGACGAAATCGCCCCACCACCAGGGCCGTCAGTTGCCAATTCCCCATTTGCATGGTCATCCTTCCCGCGCATCGCGCCGGTTTACGCGCCGCGCATTCCTTGTGCCGTACCCGCCCGGTTCGCTGCACCAGTTCCGCAACACGTCAGGCGTCCTCCACCCGAACGGCCGTCCCATACGCGAGCAATTCGGCTGCGTTCTGCATCACTTCGGTGGTTACAAACCGAAACCCCACAACTGCATTTGCGCCACGGGCCGCCGCCTCTTCGCGCATACGATCGAGACTTTGCTCGCGCGCTTCGGCCATTAGTTTTGTATATTCGGTAATTTCACCGCCAGTAATATTTTTGAATTGTGCAACCAGATCGTGCGCCACATTTCGCGCACGGATCGAGCTGCCCTGCACCATTCCCAACACTTCCACAATCCGCTTGCCTGCCACGTCGTCCGTTGTGGCCACAATCATCGTTTCACTCCTCGGTACGGGTCGTTTACGCGTTCGTGGAAGCGTTCGCGCACTACCGAAATGAAAATAACCAGCAACCCCACAAGAATTATCGTGACGCTGATCCCCTCGTAGCTGAAAAAGTGGGGGGAGGTTACCGCGCGCGCCACTGCGTACACGAAAACCGCAATCAAACCGGCAACCAGAAAAATAAATCCGGTATTTCGTTCACACCGGCGGTACACGCTGCTCCAGTACCCATTCCAGAACTCATCGTCCGGGGTACGCAACCGGAGTTCGTTGGTAAACCCGATGATACGCCCGAGCGAGGCGAGTTCGCGCCTGCAATCATCGCACCCACGAACGTGATTTTCGTAGTCAGCGCGTTGCGCCGCATCGAGTTCATCGTCGAGCAAACGCATCCCGTCGGTTTGATATCGCGTGCACTCCGTGTTACACCAGGCCTCCGGCCGGCTCGCCGTGTTCTGGTAGGGTCCCCGTTTCCACAACGCCGTGTGTTTCGATCTGCTCGATGATATCGCGCAAGTCGCGCCGGGCGTAATACAGCCTGGACATCACCGTGCCGATCGGAATTTCCAGTACATCTGCAATTTCCCGGTACGAGAAGCCCTTGAAACTCTTCAGCACGATAATCTCCCGGTGGCCGTCGGATAACCGGTTTACCGCCGCACGTACGACCCTGCGCCGCTCACCCGCTTCGACCTGGTCGAGCGGGCCGGGCCCGCGCGCGGCGAATCGTTCCCGGTCCGGGTTCTCGTCGAAATAGAGCGATTCACCCCGGCGGCCGCGGGTGAGAAAGTTCAGACAGTGGTTTTTCACAATCCGGTACAACCACGGATAAAACGCTCGTGAATCGTCGAACGATTCCCGCGCGCGCCAGGCCTTGACAAACGCATCCTGAGACAGGTCTTTTGCGTCTTCCACGTTGGATACCATGCCATACGCCGTAATATACGCATTACGCATATAGTGCCGCACGAGCAGCTCAAATGCACTCTTGCTACCGTTTTTCCAGTCGCGCACAATCTGCCGTTCATTCTCCAGTGCCACCGGCGCCCCCTCACGTTTCCTACCCGAAACGTGCCAAGCTATTCGAAACCAATCCTGCGGAAATCATACAACGGGAACCCATCGCGGACAACGCATTGCGTCAACGCAGTTTGCACCGAATCGGGCTTTACGCCGACGCACGGCAACGGCTACCAACGGCTACAGGTGGGACCTGTCGTCTTGTGTCGACACTCCCTGCTCACGAAAATACGTTTTCAGTTGATTCTAACCGGCCTGTTCGTCGTGTTTGCCACCCCATTCGTGCGCTGGATTGCCGACGATGCATGGATCAGTTTTCGATACGCGGCCAACCTGGCAGCGGGCCATGGCCTGGTCTATAACGTGGGAGAACGCGTGGAGGGGATGTCCAATATGCTTTGGACGCTGTTTCTCGCGTTGCCCGCGGCCCTGCGGATTCGGGTGGAAACGGCGGCGGTTGTCGCCTCGGCGCTGTGTGCCGCCGGCACGCTGTGGATCGCTTTTCGCCTTTTTGACACAATCGCCCCCGCGGCCCCCGTGTCGATGCAATTTACGTTCGGCAGGCTGCTCGCCGCGGCGATGCCGTCGGCGTTTTATGCAACGTCGGGGATGGAAACCTCGGCGGTTTCGTTGTGCCTGACGGGTGCGGCGTTTCTCCACGCACGCGGCCATTTGCTGCGCCGCGATGCCGATCACGCTGCGGCCATATTCTGTGTGGCGATTGTCGCCTTCTTGCGTCCCGAGGGCGTACTGTTTCTGGCGGCCGACGCGATTTGGAGCGCCGTCAGGTACCGAAGGCGCATGCCCCGTCCGATCGTGAGAGCGCTAGTGGTTGCCGGCGGAGCATTCGCTTCGTACCTTGCCGGAAAAACACATTACTACGGATCACCGATTCCCAATCCATACTGGGCCAGGCCGCCGATACAGTGGCATTACATAGACCCGATCGGGCGTGCGACGCACGCCGCGCTGGGTACCGCGCTCGGCCGCGCGCTTCCACCGCACAGCGTGCTCGCATTTTGATGAGGTCGGTGCCGTGGCGTATCGGTCGGGATTCGCTATGATTGACATGCTCGGGCTGACCGACCCGATACCCGCTCAAATCATCCGCAGAACGTATATCGACCACGGCACGTCCGGCATGGACTCGTGTGGCACACAGATCGCGCGCTATGTCTTTTCCTGCCACCCGGAATGCGTCGTTGTTCCCGCCTACCGTCCCCGTCCCCCCCCACGGCGCGAAAGGGAGAACCGCGTTTCAAGCGATCTGGCGCGCGTTTTACAACAGCCAGCACCTCGCGCAACAGTACAAACTGCGGAAGGTTGTCCGGTTCCGCCGCGCCAAATACCTCCACGTTTTTGTCAGGAACAATGTGCCCGTCGATTCCCTCGCGTTTGAGTCCACGAGATTTCCGCCGTGCGTAGCCCTGGTCCATCCGGTGTCCCACGGGCCCGGGCACTAAATTCGCTTTAACCGGCATGGTCGACAGGGTACGATCGGTTCCACGTCAGCAACCGGGATCACGCCATGGGGAGATGCAATGAAAGCGTCCGATTTTCAGACATTTCTGACCGAGCACACCGCCGTCGTAGAACCATTGCGACACAACATCGCGATCGCGTACTGGGAGGCTACCATCACCGGCCGTCGCGAGGATTTTGAACGATACGCGGCCTTCGAGATTGAAATTCAGCGAGTGTACGCCAACCACAAGGAATTCGCACAACTGCACGCGCTCCGCGAGAGTGGAACCGTAGTCAATCCCCTGCACGCGCGCGCGCTCGATGTACTCTACCACGAATACCAGAGACACCAGGCCGACCCCTCGCTGCTTGAAGAATCCATGCGCCGATCTACGTCAATTCTCAATCAATTCAACGTGTTTCGAGCAAAATATGATGGGCACGAGCTGACGAGCAACGGTGTCCGCAAGGTACTGCGCACGAGTACGGATTCCGAAGAACGCCGGCATGTGTGGGAAGCAGAAAAGCGGGTAGGCCGGATCGTGCGTGACGACTTGCTCGAACTTGTTGCCCTGCGTAACGAGATCGCCCGGTCGCTCGGTTTCTCCGACTACTACGTAATGTCTCTCGAACTGGCTGAGCAAAATCCTGAAGACATCGCCAACCTGTTTGATCAGATCGAAACGCTTACGCGCTCGCCGTTCTCATTGCTCAAGGCCGAACTCGACACGTCGCTCGCGAAGCGTTGCCACGTGATGCCGGCCGACCTCCGGCCGTGGCACTACGAAGATCCTTTCTTTCAAGAAGCGCCGCGCGTGAACTCTCTTGATTTCGACGCGTTTTACCGCGGGCGTGACGTGGTGCGAATCGTACACGAGTTTTACAACGGAATCGGACTCAATGTTGACGACGTAATCGAACACAGCGACCTCTTCGAAAAGCAGGGCAAGGAGCAACACGCGTACTGCATGGACATGGACCGTAAAGGCGACGTGCGCGTACTCGCCAACGTGCAGGATGACGAAATCTGGACCGGCACGATGCTCCACGAACTCGGGCATGCAGTATACGACAAATTCGTGTCGCGTGACCTGCCGTTCGTGCTGCGCGAGCACGCGCACATATTTGTCACCGAGGCAATCGCGATGCTATTTGGACGGCTGTCGAAGGATGCAGGGTGGATATCTGCTGTGGTCGGCGTACGGGACGACCAACGCGAGGCGGTCGCCCGCGCGTCGGCCAGGCAACAACGACGTGCTCAACTCGTATTCGCACGCTGGTGCCAGGTGATGGTGCGTTTCGAGCGAAAACTTTACCAGGATCCCGACGGCGACCTCAATTCTATGTGGTGGGATCTGATTCACAAGTGCCAGATGGTTCAGCCACCAAAAGACCGGAACGAGCCCGACTGGGCATCGAAGATCCACATCGTATCTGCCCCCGTCTATTACCACAATTACATGCTCGGAGAACTACTGGCGTCACAAATCGACCACGCACTTGCACGCGATGTTCTCGGCGGACAGAGTGGCGGTCGTGCCCTTGTCGGACACACCGGGGTGGGCGCCTACTTGCAAGAGAGGCTCTTCCAGACCGGTCGGTCGCTGTCGTGGAACGACACCGTGAAACGCGCAACCGGCGAAGCGCTCAACCCCTCGTACTTCACCGGTCAATTTCTCGACGGTTAGGGCGCGCAGAGCATCCCGTCAATTACCGCACGACGCGTCAACCCGCGCCCTGCGCTACACCGTTCATATTGTCTGGGCGTGCGCGCAACTCAGCTGCCAGCACGTATGAAATCTTCCGCTTTTTCGACAAGCTCGCGATTTCCCATGAATACCGGCGTACGCTCGTGCAAGTGCGAGGGTTCCACGTCGAGGATGGGGCCGCGGCCCGTGGAAGCGTAGCCTCCGGCCTGCTCCATCAGGTATGCCATGGGAACGGCTTCATAGAGAAGCCGTAATTTCCCATTTGGTTTCCTGGGGTCCTTGGTGTCGGCCGGGTAATAAAATACGCCACCGCCAAAAAGGGTCCGATGTACGTCAGCAACCATCGAACCAATGTATCGCAGAGATAGCGATTGCTGAACGCCCTCTTCTCCTTGCAACCAACGCGTGTATTTTCTCAGGGCCTCGGTCCAGTACTTGTCGTATCCCTGGTTAACGCTGTAGTAACGAGGCGTTTCTGGAAGGCGCACGGATGGATGGGACAGAAGAAACTCGCCGATACTCGGATCGAGCGTAAACCCGCTTACGCCGTGTCCTGTGCTGTATACGAGCATCGTGCTCGATCCGTACACCAGGTACCCGCCGGCCACAATATTGCGCCCCGGCTGGAGAACATCCTCAATCGTACCTCGACCCTGTGAAGTTTTGCGCCGGAATATCGCAAATATTGTCCCCACACTGACATTAAAATCGATGTTCGACGACCCATCAAGCGGGTCGAACACCAGCACGTACTCCCCGCAACGGTATTGCCTGGGAATCGTTATCACGTTTTCTTCCTCTTCGGAGGCCATGGCAGCAATACGCCCGGTGTGGTCGTTGAGTCGAACGATGGTGTCGTGCGCATACACGTCCAATTTTTGAACCTCTTCACCCTGCACGTTGGTGCGCCCCGCCGCACCGAGGATGTCGGCCAGCCCGGCACGTGTGGTGCGACTCGCGATGAGCTTTCCGGCCAGGGCGATGTCGTAGAGTATATTCGTCAGGGATCCCGTGGCGTCGGGAAATGCGGCTTGATTCGCCAGAATATGGCGCTCTATCGTAATGCCTTTGGAAATTTCAAGCTGGGGCGAGTTATCCATCGTATGTTTCGCTCCGGATGCGAGCGTTTCCGTTACAACCAACCCGTCGCGCCCGTCAGATTCGAATCATCAATCCGACCACGATGTTGGCGAACTGCTGGTTACCGTCACCGCTTCCAGGTGCTTCGTTGTGATGGAGCAGCAGATTGGACGGCGCAAAACCAGACGCTGAATTAATGTTCCACATGAACTTTGCGTACGTGGACCAGTCCGTATTAAGCGCATATTGCGCGCCCACCCCGAACGTTATCGCCAGCCCCGACTCATCGTTCATCTGATTGACGAAAGTAACCTTCGCGCCCAGATTGGGCGGATTGCCCGAAACCGTAAGTTTATTGGCCGTCGTCTTAAAATATCCGACCCCAATCTCTACAAGCGGATTCAACTGCTGCTGCGGAACCGCAAGAAAACGGACACTGCTATAGAACCGCGTGGTACTGATATCCCCGCCCGTGGTCTGATCCACACCGATAAAATCGATCTTGCGTTTGGCATCGAGCGTAATCGAACCAAAATGCGATCGACTGTACACAGCATTCACGTCAAGCCAGGGAAAAATCGTCACGCCCGCACCCAACTGAATGGGCAACGTGGTGGCCCATGAGTGCGAAAAATCCCCCGGCCCGGTCGGAATCGAGAGACCTCCATCCAAAAACAACTGGTATCGATGGGGAGTCCGAATATAGTGTTCGTCACCAAAACTCGGCAGGCCGCGACGCTGCCCGTAGGCGGCGGGGCCTGTAAGCATCACAAGTGCCAGCGCCATTACTCCGGCATGTCGCATCATCGTTCTCTCCTGTCCATGAAAACGAAACTCCGGCACCCAGGCCGGACTGTTTTCTCGGCACGCACTTGGTATTCTATTCGTAGGTCGTGGTGGGGACGGCCCCCTCAGGGGCGCCAACTGACAGTGGAGTCTAGCGCAATATTGGTCCCGGCCCAAGCAAAAACCCGTCGGCAGAGGCGGGAACGGCCCGGCGTCTTTACGGGGTCCGGCGGAGCGAAAGAAGGACGTCGCGGGCGTTCCGCACGCCGAGAACAGACGCGGCGTTACCTTCCGTGCAGGCAACCTCAATCCGCCCCCAGCTATTGGCGAGCGCCGTGAGAGTTCCGCCGGGTCGCGCCACATAATGCTCCACCACTTCGCCCAGATCGTGACCCGCGACGGTCGCATGGAGCGGTTTGCCCGCGCCGAATCGCGCCACGCGATCGACCGTAACGGCGGTCAGGATGTTGCCAAACGGATCGATCCACCGTCCGGGTGCGTTGAGCGCATCGGACGATTCCGAGATCGCTGCCGCGTCGCGCGTGCCCGCGATGGATTCTATGGGATCCCCCAGAGCCCCGGGAGCGGCGCCGAGGAGCAGAGCCACCGCGGCGGGCACAAACAGGTCGCGGCCGTCAAACGTGCTCGCGCTCCGGCGGGCCAGCTCTTCCGGGAAAGTGGATTGCACCCGACCGGGGTCGAGGGCCCAGGCACGGGCGCCCGGATCGTCTTCCACCGTCTCCCGGGCCAGACCATTGTCGGGGGCGACAATCCAGCGATCGTGCGATTGAACGATAATGCCGCGTCTGTCGGAACCCACACCCGGGTCCACGACAGCCGCCACAACCGAACCAGCGGGCAGAAACGGATGGGTAATGGTCAGGAGAAACGATGCGACGGCGACGTCATACGGGGGCACGTCGTGCGTCAGGTCCACGATCGGCGCGCGACAACCCGCGCCGACCGCCACGGCATGAAGCACCCCCGGGTACACACCCCGCGAGCCGAAATCCGTCAAGAGTGCCAGTACCGTTGGATTACCCTCCCCGTAGCGTGGTCATAAGCCGCGCCTTCCACCCACAACACCGCTCGTACTGCTCCCGGATGGTTCCTATCATTTGACGCGCCGTGTTGTACCCGAGTTCGATCATATCTCCGGCGTGCTCGAAATCGAACGAACTGTAATGGTCGAGGTTCGGGCGAACCACCACGTCAGCCTGCAGTTCAGAAATGACGTAGTTTCGATGGGCCATCAATCCCGTGATCTGCATCACCAGTTGCAGAATATGATGGGGACGACGGTATTTGCGGTCGACGGGCCCGAGGTGGGACGCAATCACAAACCGTGCGCCCAGCTCACGGGCCGTCTCCACGGGGAGGTATTCAGAAAGTCCGCCGTCAACGTAGTACTCGCCGTCAATGTCGACGGGGAGATACACCTGCGGAATGCTGCAACTCGCGCGCACGGCCGGGGCGACGGGCCCGTGCCGAAAAACTCTCTTATCACCGGTAACCAGGTTGGTGACCACGACGGCGCAGGGCATGCGCAGGTCCTCGAAGCAGACATCTCCGATGGTTTCGCGCACGAACTCTTCGATACGCTTACTCGATATGAACCCGAGACGTGTGAGCTTGATGGCGATCAGCTTGCGCCAACTCATGGCACGGGCTACGTCTTCCATCGTAGTAATGGGCATACCACTGGCATACATTGTTGCCACAATGCTTCCACCGCTCGTACCCGACACGAGAGAAACAGGTATGTCGGCTTCGGCAAGGGCCTTGATTACGCCAACGTGCGTAACCGACTTTGCCGTGCCCCCGCTGAGGGCCAATCCGATGGGTAGTGCTTTCATTGCCATCCTGTGCCACCGAGGGGGGTTGTCGGACGAGGTCCCCGGCCAGCCACCCCACGCACGGGGCGCGACGGCCCATGCTAGCGCGATCTCCTGGATTATGGAAAGAAGAAAAGTATCAGCAGACCAGGCTCATGAGTTCCTGAGCCTCGCTCACGCGTGACTCGATGGTCTGCAGAAAAAAATCGCGACTCGCTTCGTCCACATCGATTCGAAGCCACGTCTCATTGGACGCGTGGACCCGCAGCGGATCACCCGACGAACCAATTCTTAGATGGCGCGCCAGTCTGTTGGCCCGCGCTACGATCTCCACGAGATTCAGGTCGCCGTCGGCAGGTAGCGGATCGTGGTGATGCGCAATCGCATCCGTGAGGAGAGCGGGAAATCCCCATTGTCTGGCGAGTTCCTCCCCCGCCTGGGTATGGTCGATACCAATGACGTCCCGCTCGGCCTCTCGTATCGAAATATTCTTGTCGTGGGCATGGTGTACCGCCCGGCCGTATTCCCGAGTCATCACCACATTGAGCGCAAACTTGCCGATGTCGTGAAGGATTCCCGCGGTAAACGCATCTCCCGGTTCGGCCGCCCCGGTGCTACCGGCGATCAAATCCGCCGCCACGCCGGTACAAATGGCATGACGCCAGAGCGAAGACAGATCGAGTTCGCCCTTTTCCTGCTTGCCGGGAATGCATGCGGACACCACGGAAGCGCAAACGGAGAGGTTCTTGACCGTCTTGAAGCCGAGAAGGGTGATGGCCTGCCGCGTGGCATTCACGGGTTCGCGCAATCCGTGGTACGGCGAGTTGACCAGCCGAATCAGCTTGGCCGATAAAGCCTGATCCATGGTAATTACCCGCTCCAGATCGCCGGCCGAACTACTGGGGTCGTCCACGAGTTGCCATATCTGCAGAAGGGTGCTGGGTATGGTCGGCAGGTCGTGCAACCTGCGCATCGCCCATTCCAGCTTATCGGTCTGCGCGTTCGGCGTTTTGCTCTCTGACTTGGTAGCAGGCATGTCGGATTCTCACACGGGCCGTTACCCGGATCAGGTTAATTGAAAAATTCCATTTCTTCGCGAATTGTGTCGTGGGCAATCCCGACAATCAGATCCATTTTTTCGGCACTCAGTCCCAGGGCCTGCACCGAGGTGTCTTGCGTGAGATCCAGGTCTTCTTGCCGTACGAACCCAAATCCGAGTTTCTTACAGATTTTGTTCGCAACGTCGATGTAAATTACCCATTCGTCGCTCTTTCCCGGAACCACTTCATGATGGTGAAGGATGGCTTGCTCGAAACGCTCGGAGAGTTTCCACTTATTGATGATGAGTGCCCCCACCTCGGCGTGGGTAAAGCCAAGCAGTTCACGTTCCACATCAACAAATTCACGCCCATCGTTGTAAACCAGTTCCACAATTTTGTCGAACGCGTCGGGCACCTTTTGCAAGATCACAAGTTTGCCAATGTCGTGGAGCAATCCCCACAAGAACGCTTCGTCGGCGATCCCCGGCCTCGTGCGCTGCCCGAGCAAACGGCAGGCCACTGCGGCAGCAACCGAATGCTCCCACAGCAGCTTGTCTTTGAGACCGAGAACTTTCCCCCGCTTTACGTAAAGATTTTTTGTTGCGCTCGCCACGGCCAGGCTGCGGATGTTGTTAAATCCGAGCATTACCACAGCGTCGGCGATCGTCGTGATCTGACGACTACGGGCATACAACGCCGAGTTGGCGATTTTCAGGATGCGACTGGCAAGGGCCTGGTCGTCTTGAATAGTGGTCTGCAGCTCTTCCACCGTCGAATTGGCGTTGGATACGATCTGCATCACTTTGGTCGCAACGAAAGGCATCGACGGAAGATCGCCGGTGCGCATGATTAGTTTTTTCAGGGATAACTGCGTCGCCATATCAGGCACCGGCTCCTATCGCCCGGTCGGTGGTGCGCGCCCGACTCGTGATTCGCTGCAACAACTGCGACTGTTCCTCGCTGAGAGATCCGGTCGCGCGGGATCTCCCCACCCCGCGTGAAATCCCCTTCAATACCTCTGCCGCGTCGCCTTCGAGTGAGCCCATTCGGGTCAGTCGGGACGTCAACGACGCAAAGGCCGTCTCCAGTTCATCGATGCGCTCGCCCAGTTCGGCCTCCCAGGCCCCGAGCATTTCGTCCGGTGCGGGCTCGTCGTACGCCGTCCGTTTCTCGTAGGCCGCCAGCGCTGCCGTCAGTGCCCCTTGCGCCGATGCGGTGTCGGCACCACGGGCGTTATTTTCCGCAACCGTCGCCGACTTTGTCCTGCGCAGGTAGCGCATTCCACCGATGATGACCGATGCCACCATCGAAGTGGTAACGGCAACGATCAGCGCGTCCGCCATCGTCACCCCTTCAAAGAGTCCATTCCATGCGTGCACGCTCGCTCCTTTCGGCAGCAGAGACTCTCACGTGGATTATCGCCACCGGGGGTCCCCGACTTTAGGCAATTCATCGCCCCGAACAGGGGGCGCAACTCGCGTATCAATATGTCCTTCTTGCACTTCCGGATCCGGGTCGGCGGGAGGCCGCTCGGCCGGCTTCTCGTCCTGCTCATCCGGGCGATCTTCCCTCTGTCGCCGGGAATTGTTGTCCGCGGGATATGGCCGCACGGGATGAATTCGGAGTTCGTCGTCCATTCGAATCACCTCGGTGGGTTCGCCTCATGCAGCCGTCACAGCCCGGGGCGCGGCAGACTCGTTCGCCGCGCCCGCCCGTGGAGTATCGGCGTCGGAAATTGGACCCGATCGACCGGTAGTATGCTCATTCCCCCGGGGTCGACCGGCCAATTCCCGTGGTTCCGGTCGCGGGGCGGCAATCTTCCACATGGCCGTTACGAACGCGTGCGCGATGGAAAAGAAAATCCACGTGATCAATACCTTCTTGATAAACGATTCAAGACTCTCGTCTCTGACCAGGCTGATGAGGGCAGCGCCGAGCACCGGAACGGTGACCATCAGTTGCAATCGGCTTTTCATGCGGTCACCTCATCCCTGGCCGTGGCCGTCCCCTCGGCCAGTTCGGGAGATATCAAGCCGGCGAGCAGTGCGGTAGTGGCCAACGTTACGCCGGCCCCATCCCCGACCCACGAAAGAAACGAAAATTTTGCCGATTCGTGGGTAATGACGTCCACGATTCGACCACACCGTCTGGCCAGGTCAATGCGACTGAGCGCGATGTAATCGCACCGCCACCGCCGGAACAGATCGAGTTCCCCGAGCACAAAATCTATGTCGTCAGTCATCGATATGATAAAATGTTTGAAAAACACTTCCGATTGACCAATGTGGTCGAGCAGTTGCCGCGCTTCGCAACGGCCACGGCTGAGCACGCACGGCGTGTCGACGAGTACCGCGTCCGCGTCGGCGTGCAGTTTGAGCACGCGTTCCAGTTCATCCCACGCGGTGACAACTGCGACATCGATCATCAGGGTCGATGCCGCTTCTTCGAGTCGGCGCACTTCGCCGCGGTGATACGGCGCCGCAGCAACAATTACCGGTCGGCGGCCCGAACGAACCATCTCAGTGGCCAGCCGTATAACGAGCGACGACTTCCCGCACCCCGCCGCCCCAAGAAACACGTGAACGCCCGAAATCGACTTACAATCGCGCACCTCCGCGCACGCAAGTCGCCCCCGTAGATGGTCGCGCGCAGCCTGCAACCCGCCGGTTCCGCCGTGGTCGCGTTCGAATGCGGCCTGGATCGATCGAATTCCATCGGATGACACCCCGGCCGTCAGCAACGCGTCAAACAGCGGATAGCCCGGGTCGAGGGCACGCAGACGAACACTGGCATGTTCCACCGAATCGATGAGACGTTCGATTCGCTCTATTTCACTCTGAATCCTTCGGATACCTGGAATTGTCGCCGCACCCGGGCGCACAATTTCATAATCCGCATCGCGTGCCGTGTGCAGGCGATCTTCGTTCACCGGAACCACGGGTGTAACAACGAGTTCTACCATTGGTTGTACGGTCAGCTCCCCCGGCAATTTGCGCACCACATCACGTGTGTCCACGACGATCGCGTTGGATCCAAAAATCTGTTTGGCGCGTTTCATGGCCACGTTCAGCGATCGCGCCCGCACCGTGTATTCGTTACTCATTAATTGTCACCATCCCTATCGGTTTTACGTCGATGCCCCGTGCCACTTCGTTGAATGACATCACGACGAGGTTGGGGAGTATCGACTCGGTGAGCCGTTTGAGAAACAGTCGGACGCCGGCCGAACACATAACGATGGGCTGAAATCCTTCCCGCACCGCACCCTGCGCCGACGCCTCTATCGACTTGAGAAGTCTCGTAGTGAGCGCCGGTTCGAGTGCAACAGCACCGGCGCGTTCCGATGCATTCATCGCTGCAGCGAGACGATCTTCAATCCCCGGGTCGAGCGAAATTACATTGAGTGCACCCGAGCCAGCGTGTTGCTTCGAAATTGTCCGGGCAAGCGCCTCGCGTACTTTTTCGGAAATGGCATCGGGGTCTTTTGTGAATTCCACAAGATTTGAAATTACTTCGAGTATGGTGACCATGTCATTTATCGGCACCTGTTCGCGGAGTAGCCGCGCAAGCACCTGCTGGACGAATCCAAGCGATACCTTGTCGGGAACAAGGTCTTCCACCACAGCCGGGGCGTGTTTGCGCACTTTCTCGATGAGATCCTTTACGTCCTGACGCGTCATGATTTCCGCCGCGAAGCGGCGGACGATTTCGCTGAGATGAGTTGCAATAACCGCTTCGGCCTCCACTACGGTGTATCCGGCGAGTTCGGCGTCTTCGCGTTCGTGCGGACGAATCCACACAGCGGGCAGGCCGAATACAGGTTCTTCGGTTTGCATTCCGACTATCGCACGGCCGGCGCCACCCATCTCCAGGCAATGATCCGGGTATATCGTACCGGACGCCACCTCGGCCCCTTTGAGCTTGGCGGAGTACTGGTTCGGCTTTAGTTGTACGTTGTCGCGCACGCGGATGGGTGCAAGATGTAATCCGAGGTCAACGGCACACTGCCGTCGCAAATTTGTCAATCTCTTGAGAAGTCCCCCACCCTTCACGCGGTCGACGAGGGGTATGAGCGCGTAACCGATTTCGAGTTCGAGAGGATCGACATAAAACAGATCATCTTCGTCGAGCGGCTCAGCCGCCGCTTCGGGAACCTGTTCCGCTTCGCGCTCCTTTACAAGGCGCTCTTTCTTCGCGCCACGGGTGATGGCCGCATACAAACCCACGAGAATCAGGGCGATGGTCAGGAAGGGCACCGTGGGCAACCCGGGGACCAGCCCCAGAACCAGCAATGCGACTGCGCCCACAATCATCACGCGCGGGTACCGGGAGATCTGGACGCGAAATTCTCCCCCAAGGTCGCTTTCGCCGGCGCTGCGCGTTACCACGAGGCCGGCCGCTGTGGATATGATGAGCGCGGGTATCTGCGACACGAGTCCATCGCCCACGGTCAGCAACGTGTACGTACGCGCCGCGTCACCCGCTGAGAGCCCACGCTGTGCTACCCCGATAATCAACCCACCGATGATGTTGATAATGGTGATAATGATTCCGGCGATGGCATCACCACGTACGAATTTGCTCGATCCATCCATGGCGCCATAAAAATCGGCCTCGCGCGAGATCTTCTCGCGCCGTTCCCTCGCTTCTTTTTCGCTGATGATCCCGGCATTGAGGTCGGCGTCGATGCTCATTTGTTTTCCGGGCATCGCATCCAGGGTAAACCGCGCCGCCACTTCCGCAATGCGTCCGGCACCCTTGGTGATCACCACAAACTGGATGACAACGAGAATCAGGAATATGACGAACCCGATTACGTAGTTGCCACCCACCACGAAGTTACCGAATGAATTGATCACCTCACCGGCATAGCCCCGGGAGAGGATCAGTCTGGTGGACGCGACGTTGAGCGCGAGACGGGACAGTGTTGCCATCAAAAGAACGGAAGGGAACACCGAGAATTCAAGCGGCTCGCGCAGGTATACGGTGACAAGCAGGATTATGACCGCGAACGTCACGTTAAACGTCAGCAATATATCGAGAAACGGGGGTGGCACGGGCAGCATCATTAAACCCAGCACGCCGAGGAGCCCCAGCGCGCTCACCACGTTGCCGCCGCCGGCCAGCCGCTTAAGCGGTATGTTTGCGCTGCCTAGTGCCACGAACTACCGCCTTCCTTTTGCGCGAATCGAGAAGACATACGCGAGCACGCGCGCCACCGCTTCGTAGAGCGTTGCGGGAATTACGTGACCGATCTCGCAATCGCGGTAGAGCATACGTGCCAGAGGGGGCTCTTCAACGATCGGAACATTGTGCTCGCGCGCGAGTTCCCGGATGCGACGCGCAATTTCGTTCATGCCTTTTGCCAGCACACGCGGCGCAGGATCGTTACCCTCGTCGTAGCCCAGGGCAACGGCGTAGTGAGTCGGGTTGGTTATTACAAGGGCAGCGTCCTTAACACTGTCCATCATGCGCTGCGATGCGATCTGCTTCTGGATGGCACGCACGCGACTTTTGAGCAGGGGATCGCCCTCGTTCTCCTTCAGTTCCTCCTTGATGTCCTGGACCGACATGCGAATGGACTTTTCGTGTTCCCATTTCTGCCATACAAAGTCGAGGATGGCGAGAGCCGCCATAGCCACGAGCGCTCGAATCAGAAACAACGCAGCCATGTGCATCGCTCCCGGCAACATCGCTGCCGGAACCGCGAACATGAATTCGGTCAGCCCGGCCAGTCGACCACGGTACGTGGACCACGCAATAAGCCCGACGATCGCTATTTTTGCCAGCCCTTTGGCCAGTTCGAACATACCGCGCTTTCCAAATATTCTCTTGAAGCCCTCGATGGGATTGATTTTTTCGAACTTTGGTTCGAGAACCGACGGCGCAGCGAGAAAACCAACCTGCCCCACATTGGCTACTATGGCGACCGCGACAGTACCAACGGCGACCGGTGCAAGCACGCGCGCCATCGTCGTCAGGCTGCTTTGAAACATCGCCCCAAATCGATATTGCGCATCCGCGCCATCACCGGCCGCACGGAGAAACGTGAAGAGCATCTCCCGCGTAGTCTCAACGAGGTACGGGAAAAACGCCGTAAGCAACAGAAGTCCCGCGCTGAGCATCAACACCGAATTCACTTCCTGACTCTTGGCCACCTGTCCCTTGCGGCGTGCTTCGTCACGCCGATGGGGGGTGGCTTGTTCGTTGCGCTCCTGCGAGCGGTCGTCGGCCATTTACATCGCCCCCAGTACGGTGTGCATATCGCGCAACACTTCCCCCACGAGATGTTGCGCCACGCCGCCGAATGCAGGCATCGACACCATGATCATCAGCAGACCGCATGTAATCATTAGCGGGAACCCCACGATAAATACGTTCATCTGGGGTACGAGGCGGGCGATCACGCCCAGACAAACATTGACGAGGAGAAGAAAGATGGTCGCGGGGGCAGCCACCTGCAGTCCGATGGTGAACATTTTCCCGAACAGTTGAACGAGCGCCAGCGGTCCTCCAACGCCGAGTGTCAATACGCCGCCGGGAAGCACGAGAAACGAATCGAGAAGACCGCGGAGCACAAACAAGTGCCCGCCGATTGCCAGAAACATCAATGTAAGCAGGGTGCTCTGAAATTTTGAGAGCAACGGAACCTGCCGGCCACTCTGGGGATCGAGAACGCCAGCGATCGCAAAGCCCATCTGCATGCCCGCCAGCTCTCCGGCATACTCGACCGCGTGGAAAATCAACGATGCGACGGTCCCCAGCGCGAGCCCGATTACCGCTTCGCGTGCCACCAGCAGCACGAGCAGCAACCCGGCGTCCAGCGACACTCCCGACGAGGGTATCGTTGCTGTAATCAAAAGTGCCAGCGCCGCCGATGCCAGTACCTTGACTTGCGCGGGCACATGTCGTCCGCTGAAAACAGGCATCACGGCGACCAACGTAGCCGTCCGGGCGAGTACGAGTACGAAATCGAAGAATCGTGCAAGGTCCAGGGTAAGCGTCATTGCAACCTTATCCGTCTTACATCCGACTGATCATGCCGAACTGGGCGGCAGCAAACGCCACAAGCATGCGAATGATCCAGGGAAGAAACACGACCGCAGCGACCGAAACGGCGATAATTTTGGGCACAAACGTGAGCGTCATTTCGTTCACCTGGGTGACTGCTTGTAGGATGCTCACAACCAGTCCCACGAGTAGTCCAAAGCCGAGCATCGGAGCCGACACCAGAAGCATCGTGTACAGTGCGTGCCGGCCGATGTCCACAACCATGTCGGGCGTCATCGTCAGCCTCCTACGTAAACGAAGACAACAGCGACTGAACTACCAGGTTCCAGCCATCCACCAGAACGAACAGAAGGAGCTTGAACGGTAAAGAAATCATTACGGGTGGCAGCATCAGCATTCCCATCGACATGAGTACGCTGCTGACTACCATGTCGATCACCACAAATGGAATAAATATGACGAACCCCATGATGAAGGCCGTCTTGAGCTCGCTGATGATGAAACCTGGCACCACAACATCCATCCCCAGGGACTCCCGATTCTGTGGCTTATCGCGTTTCATCATCCGGATAAACATGGCCAGATCTTTTTCACGCGTTTGTGTGAGCATGAATGCCTTAAGCGGTTTCACCGCGTTGGCGTAGGCCGTTTTCTGCGAGATGGTGTCGTTCAGGTAGGGTTGCAATGCGGTATCATTGATTTGACGCAAAACCGGCATCATCACCACCATCGTCAAGAACAGGGACAGACCGATAATCAACTGTCCGGGCGGCATCTGTTGCGTGCCGAGTGCCTGTCGCAAGAATGACATCACCACGACAATGCGCGTAAATGACGTAAGCATGATCAATATTGCCGGTGCGAGAGACAATACCGTCATGATCAACACAATCTCGACGGCGAACGACCCGCGCGCCCCGGTGTTGCCCGGGTCGAGGGACACGGTCACCGATCTCCCGGGGTGGGACGACGCGGCCGGCGTGGACGGCGCGGACTGCGCGCCCACCGGGGCGGCCATTCCGCCGAGCAGCAGTAGCGTGAATGCAATCAATACGATCTGGCGCATCGTTCCCTTCCGGTGCGGCGGCGGCGGAACTTGCCACCCCGACACACCCGACCCAAAAGGCAAGCGATGTGCCCGTGCGGAACGGGGAAGAATGCGCATGCCCGGCTCGGGACAATACGATTAACTCATGTCTTTTCAATGGGTTATGTAACAGAACGCCGCAGCATGATTTGACCGGCGGGGGAGGAGAATTTTCCGGGCGCACCGCAAACGGGGCCCGGGAAATCTTACGTGAAAGAAAATCTTGCGGGAGGAATCGCCACCGCGGGAAGCGGCTATTTCCCGGCCAGCCGCAGCAAACGTTCGCGGAATGGGATTACCGTGTGCGTCCCCGTTTCGAGCAATGGCTCCGCCTCATCCTCTCCCAGTTCGGCTACCGGATTGACGGAACTCTCTCCGGCCCCGACAACGAGAATTCGCTCGCCTACCCGTACGGCCACCAGTCTCGACTTGGGACCGAGTGGTAACACCTCGACGACGTTCATCAGATGATTCGAACGAGCCTTTACCCCATTTCGACTCCGGCGCAACAGAAATGCCACTAGATATACAAGGGCAACTACTCCCCCGAGGGCCAGGCCGAGGCGCATGATAGACGGAATTACCGAAGTTTCCGATGGGCGAAGGCCACTGCTCGCGGCCAATGCCACACGAGCGGCGGACAGGACGGCTGCCATTGCAATCCAACCGAGAATTCGTTTCACGACAACGCTCCTCATGAAAAGTTTTTGACGCGCTCTTCCTTGCTCAGGAGTTTCGTGATCTTCACGGCGAAGTAACCGTCCATCACAATCACCTCTCCCGAAGCGAACATCTGGTCGTTTATCCTGAGATCGACAGGCTCTCCGGCGGCCTTGTTGAGCGTCACGATGCTGCCGCCCGTCAACGACGTGATTTCGCCGAGCGTCATCTTGGCCCGGCCCAGCTCAGCCGTTACGCGGAGTTCCACGTCTCGAAGCATTTCCAAATCTGCACGGACGGCCCCGCGGTCGGGCCCAGACCCGCCGTCAAAATCGGACGGGGGTACGCTGCCCTGCTCCCGGGCAGTATCCGCGGTCGCCGTGTCCGCCGGGGCATCGGTCACCGCTGAATCGGCGGCCTGACTAATGTTTTCCTGGTCTGTCAATTCGTTACCTCCGTCTCAACACCCGATACAAGCCGGATCGCTTTGCGATTCTGACTTTTCCCGGGCTCACCGTAACAAAGGATCACAGTACCCGCCTTTATCGGTACGGGGTCCCCTACTCTGTGTTCCAGCATTACCGCATCGCCAACTTCGAGCGACAGCAGCCGGTCGAGCGATATGCGAGACTCGCCGAGAACAGCCGCCACTTCCACACTCGAGTTATTCAGCGCCGAATGAATTGCTTCGCGGTCTTTCGGCGGAATATCCGACCGGGTGATCGACGCTTCGTCGCGCGGGTCGAGCGCGCCCATCACGGGATCGAACCCAATGAGAGGAACCGTTACCAGCACTATACCTTCCACTTCGTTCACGGATACTTGAAGCTTCATTGTCATTGTCTTTTCTGATGGCGTCATGACGGAAGCGAACGATGGTTTTGTTTCGATACGGGAAACGCTCCCATTCGCTACAAAATATTTGCGCGCCGCTTCCTTGAAATCGCCGATCATCCGTGTCAGCACCGTCTGAAATATCCGGGTTTCGATTTCGGTCAGGTCGCGATCCATTGTAAATGGCCGCCCTGCACCCCCAATCAATTTTTCGAGCAACACAAACATCATCTGTGAATCCACGCTGATCAACGATTGGCCGTGAAGCGGAGGAAGGTTTACCACGCCCATCACTACGTTTTCGGGGAGAGACTGAAGGTGGTCGCGGAACAGCTCTTGTTTGATCGAACGAAACGATACATCCACCGTGCATCGCAAATAACTGGAAAACGTAAAACTCAACTGGTTGGCAAACGCTTCGGCGATGGATGTGAGATTTTGATTGAATTTGTTCGACAGCGTCCACGGGCGCGTAAAGTCGTACGGTGCCCCGTTGGGTGGCGTTTCGTGCACATCCGATCCCCCTGAAGCCGGTGCGGTATCCGCCGCGCGCCCGGGGGCCACATCGTTTCGCTCGTCCTGTGCGGGCTCGCCGGGCTGCGTTTTATTCTGCGCGGACTGGTCGCCATGCGCGGAGTTCGCCGGCGCAACCTGCGCCGGCGAGGCCGTTTCTTCCTGGGTCTGTTCGATCGTTTCCTGGTCAGTCATTCTCTGGTCCTATTGAACAACAAAATCCGAAAAATACACATTTAGCAGTTTCCCGTTTTCCAGACGCGTGTTGATTCGATGCTTAAGTTCTTCCTTGAGTTGATTCTTCCCTTGCACGGAGATCAACTGGTCTACCTTGCGCCCACTCAGCGTCGTGATGATGAGGTCGCGTATTTCAGGCTTGCGGTCCTCGAGTTCCGCCTGGACGATCGGGTCGTCCACTTCGAGCCCGATCTTGACGCGCAAATACCTCGCCCGGCTGCTGGACAACAGGTTTACCGTCAAATCGTCCAGCATTACGATGGTTCCCCGGTCCGTGTCATCCGCAACCACCGAAGCGGAATCGGGGGGAGAAAGTCTGGGCTTGATCAGGACCTGACCGAGTCCAATCACCGCCACAGCCTGCACAATGAATATTCCACCGAAAATCATCATTTTCTTTTGTTTCGGCATTCCGGGCTTCACGGTTTCGGCCGCCTCGGAACCATTTTCTGCATCGGGCATATCCGATCTGGGATCGTCAGGCATCGTTACCTCCACATCAGTTCGGAATCGCTCGCGCTCGAATTCAAATCCGTGTGCCTCGTGTTGACGTATATTTCCACGCGCCTGTTCACATCGCGGTGTGCCTGGGTGTTGTTGTCGACCAGTGGGCGAAACTCGCCGTAGCCCACCGCGCTAAGGCGGGTTGGAGCGATACCGTTCGCGTTGAGAAATTTGAGAACCGAAAGAGCGCGCGCCGTAGACAATTCCCAGTTGGACGGGAATTTCGCCGTGTGAATTGGAACATTATCGGTGTGCCCTTCCACCCGTATGTTGTCTCCGGTCGGGCGCAGTGTTCCGGCTACCTTCGCCAGTATCGCTCTGCCCTCTGGCTTCAGCTCGGCCGAAGCGAGGTCGAATAATACAGGCGACGACATGCGTATCGCATAGCCTTCCGACGTCGGAATCACGTCCACGCCGCTATCGAGGCTGTCGATCGCGGCCATGGCGTCGGCCACCTCTTTCATCCTGTCTTCAACAAGCGGAATGTCTTCCAATGGCTTGTCCCCGGTTGATGCCGGCGTTTCAAACACCGCATCCGAAGAATTCAATACACCGAGTGCCGCCTGCAAGGCCCCCACCGCCTGGTGAAACTTGGCCTCCTGGACCGAGGAAAAACTCAGCAACAGCACAAAGAATGACAGCAGCAACGTCATCACATCTCCATAGGTAAGCATCCAGAATGGTGCCGTGGGTTCGTTACTTTCATCGTTGCGTGTTTTCCGGCTCATGCCGCCTTTTCCTTACTCATAGCTGCGCGCTCACGCGGGGCAAGAAATGACTTGAGTTTTTCTTCCACAATCCGTGGACTGTCCCCACCCTGGATCGAAATGATTCCTTCCACGATGAGGTCGCGGAGTGCGAGTTCTTCGTCTGAACGGCCTTTGAGTTTTACGGCCAGCGGGAGAAATACCGCGTTGGCAGCCATCGCCCCGTAAAAGGTTGTAAGCAAGGCGACCGCCATGCCCGCACCCAGTGCGCCGGGATCGCTCATGTTCGCGAGCATCGAAACCAGGCCAACCAGAGTGCCAATCATGCCGAACGCGGGCGCGTACGTGCCCATCGTTTGCACCAGATTGACGCCCACCTGGTGTCGCCGCTCAACACCTTCGATATCGTTTCCAAGAATACGCTTGAGCAATTCCGCGTCTGTGCCGTCGACGGCCAGACGCAGCCCCATACGCAGGAACTCGTTGGGCTCGGTTTCCGATTCTTCTTCCAGCGCCAGCATTCCTTCCTTGCGGGCTTTTTCCGCGTACTTGACAACCGTGGCGATCACGTCGGGCGGGGTCTCCAATTTGTGCAGAAGCGTTTTCTTGATAACGCCCATAACGCTGAATACGGTCTTGATCGGAAAACACGTCAGTGTTGCCGCAATGGTTCCACCGCCCACGATCATCATGGAAGGGATGTCTATGAACAGATTCACCGAACCGCTCGACAATATGGCCAGGAACACCAGGGTGAATCCTGTCACGAGTCCGGCTACGGTAGCGATATCCACGCGATTCCTTCCTACTTTCTCTTATCCGTCACTCCATTAACCGACGTTCCGGCTGCCGCGGGCACTGGATACGAACGGGTTTTCGCCCGATATTCGGTTACCCGCGACAGCACATCCTGAAGGGATTCGCGCACCATGATTTTACGACCCGTCGTCAGCGTGATAATCGTATCTGGCGTTTGCTCGACAAACTCGATGAGGTCGGCGTTTACTACCAGTTCCGATTTATTCAGACGGGTCACCCGAATCACAGTGTTTTACCCCCGGTTACCTTCTGAGCGAAACCAGATCACTGAGCATCTGATCGCTCGTGGAAATCACACGCGCGTTGGCCTGGAAGCCACGCTGTGCAATAATCATCTGTGTGAATTCCTGCGAGAGATCTACGTTTGACATCTCGAGCGTACCGGGCGCGATAGATGCCGTGGCGTTTTGCCCGATGAAGGAAACCGTCTCCGGGCCGGTGTTGCTGCTTGTGCTGAAGAGGTTGTTTCCGATTCGCTGCAATCCGTTCGAGTTGTTGAATTCCGCCAGCCCCACCTGGGCGAGTGCCCGATTAATCCCGTTGGTGAACTGGCCGACAACTACTCCGGCGTTGTTGATATTGACGCCCTGTAACACACCCGATCCGTGGCCGTCGAAATCTTTGGCTGTCACGGTGGAAGAACCGTCGAACTGCAACAGACCATCGAGACTTCCGAATTTGCCGGGATCGAGCGCGACTGTCATCACCGACGCTCCACCACCCGGATCCATCACGACTCCTGTACTCCCATCGTTAAAGTCGAACGACGTGAGCATGCCGTCCGGTCCGAAGCCCGCGGTTCCGGCACCACCCTGCAGTACGTTTACCCCCGGTGGGGCGTCGGCCACCCAGTCCCACAGGTTGGTTCCCGTACGCTTTGTAAAGGTCAAACCCACGCGAAAGTCGCGGCCGAGTGAATCGAACGCCGTCGAAGTGGTACGCCAGCTCGCGGTGTCGCGCGCGGACTGTGTCTTGGTGAAATTGAGATTTGTCGTAAAATCGGTATTCGGCGTTGTGGACGCCGCGTTCGATACGCTCACAAGGCTGATCGCACGGTTGGTGCCGGGATCCCCGCTGACAACGACGCGCCCGTCGCCATTTACCACGGAGGCATTCGCATTCGTGATGGAGAACACCGATTTGAAGGTGTTGGCCAGATCTTGAAGCGTTGTAACACCCGGCGTCACCGCCAACGTCTGCTGATTGGTAACCCCTGCCGTAGAACCGGACACAACAAACTGATCGCCCGGATTGAATACCAGGGCGGCGCCGCTCTGATTGTACAGGTTGTCCAGGGTGTCGGTGGCCCGTGCCGCCCCGAGCAGGGTATTGGACGTGTCGGAAGTGCCAGCCGGAACCGTCCCGTTGAGCCCGAGCTCGGTATTGAAGTTCGGGCGCCCGGCAATATTGAAATTCAGGTTCGTAATATCGCCCCCTGTTGCCATCACCGATACAGTTCCTGCCGGCGCATTGAACGAAAAATCGGCGTCGGCCGGTGCTATGGCGTCGAGCTGCGTAATCAGATCGGTGATCGTCGTGGTATCGGTAATCTGGACGGATCCTTTGTAATTGGTGCCACCCGCCGTGAAACTCACGTCGAGATTGTCATAGGGCTGTACACCCAGGCTGATGCCCCGGGCGCTGTAGAGCCCGGCGACCCTGTCACTGGCACGCGAGAGCGCGAAAAACTGATTGGACTGCAAAACGCTTCCCAGTGCGTCGGAATCCGCATTGAGATTTCCGGCCAGTTTGAGAGACGTGGTCTCTTGCGCCGGCGTAACGAGGTTGTTTCCCAGTACGAGATTTTGGAGGGGCTTACCGTAGTCGATCGTCCCGTCGTTTTCCGCCATGATACCCTGCACTGCGTGGCCCGTTCCCGACATCACCAATTGACCGCTGCCATCGAAGGTGAACGTACCCGCTCGTGTGTAATACCGGCTTGCCCCGTCGCTCACCACGAAGAAGGCATCTCCTTCGATGGCAAGGTCGGTGTTTTTCCCTGTGGTTTGCAGGTTTCCCTGCGTAAATGTAGGATCGATACTTTGAATTGCGGAGCCAAGACCGATCTGCGCCGGGTTGGTGCCCCCGAGGCTCCCCGACACGGGGCGCGTCGCGCCGCGAAGAGTCTGCGTGAGCAACTCACGAAACGTTACGCGTGAACTCTTATAGCCGATCGTGTTAATGTTGGCAATGTTGTTGCCCACAACGTCCAGCATGGTGAGATGGTTATTCAGCCCGGAGATGCCCGAGAAAAGCGATCGCAGCATGCGTTGCCTCCCTTGTCGATTGTCGATGCGAAACCAGAACGTCAGCTGGTTTCCCGGGCTTCCTCGGCACTCGAGGGCCAGCCCGATTCACCTGTTACCCGCGGCGAATTACCGCGGCACTGTCAATTTTCGTGAACACCCGATCGTGTTGCCCGTACCTGTCCAGTGCGGTAATTACAGATCGGTTGTTCACGTTCGTAACCAGGGCGGTGTCCCCCATCAACAGCAGGGATATTTTCCCGCCCTTCCCCTTGAGTCGCGACATTGCGTCAGAAATCGACCGTACGTCAGTTTCGTCCATGTGAATGTGTCGTCCCTCAATTCTTTGGCGCGCATGTCGTGACAGCGTAATGCCTTCGCGGCCAAGTGCGCCCTCGAGTACGTCGGAAAACTGCCGTTCCGTCGCCGGCGCGTTGCCCTTCGGAGCGCCCGTCGCGCCCGCGGCGATGCCGGCATGGATTCCAGGTAGCACGGTCACGTCACACGCCCGGAAATGGGTCTCCCGTTGACCCGGGCAAGTTCTCCGACACCTCGAGCACATCACCGAGAAGATATTCTTTGTTGTCTACAACGACTACCGGGGTACCGCCAAAGAATCGGACCGATCGGATGCGCCCCACCCGGTACACGTCCGCGGACGTTCCCGCATTGTCGCCCCCCGTGACGTCAACACTCACCGAATAGTCGCCGTCGGCCACCTTATTCCCTGAATCGTCGCGTCCATCCCACCCCACCAGGTGGTCACCCGGGTCGAGCGAACTTGCCTCCATAACGCGCACAGTGTTTCCGGCGGAGTCGTGAATTGTTATTTTTGCCGAGCCCGCTGATTTCATCGCAAACAGTGTCTTGGTCTGCGAGTCGCCCGACAGCGAGATTGTGTTGCCCGCCATGACACCGTAGTTTCCGATCAGGGAGGTGCTCAGTGCACTGTTGACCGACGACTGCAAAACATTGTTGGTGCTCATCTGATCGTAAATGTTGTTGAGACTCTCGAGTTGACTGAATTGCGCCAGTTGCGCGAGAAAATCTCCGTTCTTCAACGGCTGGAACGGGTCTTGTGACTTGAGCTGCGTTACAAGAAGTTTGAGGAACGCGTCTTTGTCGACCTGCGCTGCCGATTGCTTCGTAGGATCGTTCGATCGCGCACCAGTAATCGCCGAAAAATTAATCATCGCGGGCTCCTCCGTTCCATCAAGCCAGAACGTTTACGCGCGTATCCGAAACACCCAGCGCGGCTCCTGACCGCACCGGACCGGGGCCATCGTCCGCGACGCGTGCGGTAGACCAGTTTGTCGGAGAGTCGGTGCCATGCCCCTGCGCACCACCCGGGTTGGCGTGGGACTGATACGACATCCCGACCTGGAAAGAATCGAGCGACAACCCGTGCTCTCCGAGAGCCGCGCGAATTCCGGCGTGATGCGCATCAAGAATGGCTTTTACATCCCGGCTGTCGACGACCAGTTCCATCGATACTCGCCGATTGTGAATATCCATATGAATGGACACGCTTCCGAGTTCCGGTGGGTGGATGCGAATCCTGGCGCGATGCAATCCGTTTCCGCCGCCGCGCAATTTGACGAAGTCCATCACTTCGCGCCCAACCGCAGGCGCTACTGCGGAAAGCCCGTGTGCTACGTGGGGAGAATTCGGAGGTGTCGCAATTGCGGCAGCCACGTTCTGCGCCCCGGTCATTATTGGGTGTGTGCTCGTCGTGCCCGCCGGTGCCGAAGATGTTTGGCCCAGTACCGAGAGATCGACGGGTTCCTGTGATTCGGAAGGAAACATTTTATGCGTGGGCCCGGCGGTGTTTTCCGCCATGTTCCGGCCGCGGGTGATCCGTCGCGATGAACTGCGAAGCAACGCATGAGGCTTCTGTCCCGCCCGGAGTCGTGAGCGCGATCGGTCATTACCCACCGCCCGCGTCCCCCGCACCACCCTGAGATCTCCATCGAGCACACCCGCTTGCTGGGCTGTGGCCCTGCCGATGCGGTTCTCCATTTCCACAGCGCGAAATCTGCGAGACTGCACGATCGGCCCGCTAATTTTCGATTGCCCGGTATGCGCGCGTGCCGGCGCATGATGTTCGGCCACCCCGCTGCGGTTTGGCGTCGTTGTGGTCTTCCCGACATCACCACCGTGCAGGGGGTGTGCGTGGACCCGCCCCGCGCCGGTAGATACGCCCATATCGTGCCCGCTCCCGAATGCGCGCGATAAGGGAGCTGGTGCTGCCGCTTCCCGACCGTTTTGTGACCGTTCCCCTGCGGACTCTACGATGGCCCCGGCGGCGCGGGTACGCGTAGTTCCGGAACCCTGTACGGTTCGCGCACGTACGGGAATATTCTCTTGCACTTCGCCGCGCAATGCCCTGGCCAAGGCCGTGTTTGGGGGCACGGGTGCGCCGTGCCCGTCATCGTGTACGGCGGTATTGGCTGAGCCGGCGGGAGCCGGCGCACTCGCGTGGGATTCAACACCGGACGTGCCGGTCACCGTCGCACGAGCACTACCGGTGGAACGGGGTATCGCCATCAACCGCCGGGTGCGCGCGCCAACCACTGGGGAATGCGACGAACGGAACGGAAGATCCGCAGATGCTTCCACATGCAACGATCTTATCCCGGACGGCTTACGCTCTCCGGCCATCTGCGATGAACGGGAATGACCAGAGACGGTTGCGCCCATTGACATCAAACGACCCCGCAGCTGTTCCGCACGGATGGCACCATCTGTCGCGCCCGCGTCCGTGTCGGTGACCATCGCATGCACTGTCGGTATGATCGTGCCCGCCACAGTCGTTTCCGGTGCCATCGTGTTGGGCACGCTCGTACCTGGCGTGGTCGACGCCGGTGTAGCCATACCCTGTGTGGTTCGCACAAACACCGACGCAGGTTGCGTAGCCGCGTCGCGCATCGCCGAGCCTGCCACCACGTCCGTCGATGAGTGACGAACCCGCACGGGCACGGTTGGTGCGCTGGCGCCCGCTCCCGTCGCGTCCGGGGTGACAATTGCGGCGGTGCCTGCCCCGATCGCACCAACGTCGCCGGCCTTGCGAACATCCTTGTCTACGAGCGTATTTTTCACGTGACGCATGGCTTCGTCCGCGCCATGCGCCGCGCCCGGACCCAACGCCAACGCGAGCAGATGGTCAAAAATACCCGCCACTGACGGCGTAGCGGAGTACACCGAAGATTCCGTGCCCGGGGCGATCGGCCCGGAAAGGAACGTCATATGGGGGTCAGACGGTATCACGAGTGTTGCAGTGCTCCATATTGTGCCGGTTGCTTCGCTGGTCTTAGCGCTTCACTCCGGCCATTCGTCGGCTGACTTCGGCCGCTCGCTTGCTATCCATCGCCGACAAAAGTTTGCCGGCCGAACGATTCTTCATTCGCGGAATAATTTCCACGAGTAGATCCGTGCTGAGTTGCCCGGCTATCTTCGCCGCCTCGGCGGGCTTCATCGATTCGTACAGCTTGGCAACCTTCGTCAGAGAAATTTCGTTTTCGGATTTGGCCTCTACGCGCGCCGAGTCCACCTGGGCATGCAGCGTTTCCAGCTTCCGTTCTTCTCCCACGAGTATGCCGCGTGCCATCTGGATATTCGACTGGACCATACGGTACGCCGCGCCGAGCGACACCATATCGTCACGCTGTTTGGCATATCCCTTCATCGCGAGGTCTGCCGATGCCAGCTCGGCGCGCGATACTTCGCTGGGAACCTCCTGTGCGGCCTTCATGCGTTTCTTTGCCGTAAACTTGACGACGCCGATATAGCCGCCAAGGGTGATGCCCAAACTAAGCAGTGATGCGATAATGATGCTTTTCACACGAATCCATTTCTCCGCCGCGAGGCGGGAGGAACGACCGGCTCAAGGCAACCGGCATGCCACGCATCAATACAGTTCTTAACTTGTTATGTAACAGTGTGATGGAGCGCTATTCGGGATGATAGCGCGGTGCGGCAGGCTGCCCCGTCCGGCAAGCTTTACCGGGCTGCAGGGCCGAGCGGACGAATCATCCGGCCGGGTGCGCGGTGGTTGCGATCTTGCATGGCGAGTTCGTCGAGTTCCCGCGCGGCGAACCGAACGGCCTCGTCCTCCAGTACGCGCGCCCGGCGGTCTGCGAGGGTCTGCCACATCCGTTCGTCGCAACGTGCGCGCACCACGGCGGCCCGGCGCTCTTCGCGCTCCTCTTGCGCGCAGCGCTGCTCTTCTCTCTGTCGCGCCATGCGCCTGTATAGCATCGCCTGCCACGCGTCTGCGCGCCTGCGCGCCACCAGATTGATACGTCCCGCGATGGCTTCGGCACGCAATTGACAACACGCGTTGCTCTCGCGCCGTGTGTTCTCGATCGCCGTCGCCAGTTGAGCGCACCGCACAGAAACTTTGGCAAGTGCCGCCGTTTTTTCTTCGGTAATGCGTTGGAAATGCCGTTGCAGGCGGCGAATACGGCGTAGCCTCTTCACGCCACACCCGTTATCGTCGCCAATAGCTTCTGGGTTTCTTCGAACGATGTAGACTCATCCGGACTCTGGCGGATAAAGCTACGCAAATCGTCGATGCGATCTACGGCCTCATCGATGCGGTCGCTGCTTCCTTTCACATACGCACCGATGGTGATGAGGTCCTCGGCATCCTGGTACGTGGAACACATTCCCAGCGCCCTGGCCATCCGCTCTCTTTGCGTGTCATCGAGCAGGTCCCGCGCGAGTCGGGAAATGCTTTGGAGTACGTCGACAGCAGGGAAAATATTGGCGTTCGCCAGCTCCCTCGTGAGCATTACGTGCCCATCGAGTATTGCGCGGATCGCGTCCGTGATCGGGTCGTTCCGCACGTCGTCCCCTTCGACGAGCACCGAAAAAAACCCCGTGATGGAGCCGTCAGGAGAAGTCCCTGCGCGTTCGAGCAACTGCGGCATGCGCGCAAACACGCTCGGTGTGTACCCACGCGATGCGGGAACCTCTCCGGCCGATATCCCCACCTCACGCAGCGCCATCGCGAAGCGGGTCACCGAATCCATCATGAACACCACGTCGTCACTTGCGTCACGGAAGTATTCGGCGATGGTCATCGCCGTTTCCGCGCCACGTATGCGCATGAGCGGTGTTTCGTCGGACGTCACCACGACCACCACGGATTTCGCCATCCCGGACGGGCCCAGAATGTCGTCGATGAATTCGCGCACCTCGCGGCCGCGTTCCCCGATGAGTGCGATCACGTTGACATCGGCGACGGCGTTACGACAAACCATCCCCAGGAGCGTGCTCTTTCCCACGCCGCTGCCGGCAAAAATTCCCAGACGCTGGCCACGCCCGCACGTTACCAGCCCGTCGAGAACGCGTACGCCCGTCTCCAGCACGGTGTCGATGCGCGTACGCCGAAGCGGGTCGGGCACCGGAGCCGAAGTAACCCGCCTTGTTTCCCATTCGATGGGACCGCGTCCGTCAATGGGGTTTCCGATTCCGTCCACGATTCGTCCGAGCAATCCGCGGCCCACCGGAACACGGAGCGGTTTACCCGTAGGGACAATCAGTTGTCCCGCCCGGATACCTGCCGTGTGCTGAAATGGCATCAGAAGAACACGACCGTTCGAGAATCCGATCACTTCGGCGAGTACGGGCTTTTCAGTGCGTGGAGATTCCACGACGCATACTTCACCGACCGCGGCCACGATTCCTTCCGCCTCGAGCACCAGACCGACGAGCTGCGTGATCCGCCCCGAGGTAACTACCGGGTCGGCCACTGCGATTGCCCTGGCCATACGTTCATCACTGATCTTCAGAGGGCTCATAGAGATCGGCAAGGATCTGCTCCATTTTCTTGAGTTCTGATTCCACCGTGTGGTCGAACCGTGCCCGGGCCGTTTCCACAACGAATCCACCGCGAGGCACGTCGGGGGAACTCTCGTAGTGAATCATCCGAACGGTGTCATCGGCAGCCTCGCCCCGGAGTCTGTCGAGAAATACAAAGTCGGCGGGATTGACGTGCACAGAAATCGCCGGTTCGGCGCGATAGCGCGACAGCGCGTCCCGGATGCGAGTTGCAACTACATCGGGTTGCGTTCGAATTTCCGCCGCGAGAATCTTGCGTGCCGCATCGAGGCCTACAGCTACCACACGTGCTTCCATTTTCTTGAAAAACACATCGAGCGCGTCCGCTATTCCCGCATCGAGCGAAACGATCGTATCGCGCCAACGGGCCATCTGTGCGTCAAGCTTCTCGCTCATAGACGTCAGTGTGTTCCGTTCCCCGTCCGCGACACCACGGTCGTACGCCTTCTTCTTTTCCCCCTCGACGCTGGAGACAAAAAAATCGCGCGTGTCATCGAGTGCCGGGGACGCCGATCCGGCAGGCTGCGCAGCGACGACAGGGTTGGTAAATTCGTCGCCGGCCACGAGAGGCTCGAACGATGCGCTGGTTGCTGAAGTGACCGGGGAATTCATCGGTTCCTACACCATCACGGCAGCTGATCCACCGCGCCCGATAACAACAACGCCATCTTCCTCGAGCTTGCGCAGCACGTCCACAACACGCTGTTGTGCCTCTTCCACTTCCGAAAGGCGTACTGGCCCCATGTATTCTATGTCTTCCTTTATCCCTTCAGCGGCTCGTTTGGACATGTTGCCGAATATTTTGTCCTTCACACCGTCCGACGTCGCCTTGAGGGCCACTGATAATTCCTTTCCATCCACGTTCTTAAGCAGTTCCTGAATCGACTTGTCGTCGAGCGTCATAATATCTTCGAATATGAACATTTGATTGCGCACATCCTGGGCCACTTCTTTGCTGTGCTCCTCTACCCCATCGAGAATGTCTATCCAGTTCTCGCGATCGATCTCGTTGAGAGCTTCCGCCACTTTCTTGGCACCGCCGCGCTGTCGTGCGAGCTCGCCCATGTCCTGGGCCATCGACGCGCTGATCACTTCGTCCATCACTTTGATGACCTCGGGATTGGACCTTTCGAGAGTGGCAATGCGCCACGCCACATCGCCTTGCAGCTCTTCGGGGAGTTTTGAGAGCACGGGGCCGATCTGTCGTGAGTCCATATGCGCCAGAATTATCGCGATCGTTTGCGGGTGTTCTTTCTTAAGAATGTTTGCTGTGGTGAGTGCGTCGGTTTTTCGCAACGAATCAAACGCCGTACCTTCGCGAAAATCAAGCAATCGTCCGATAATCGCATTGGCCTTCTGCTTGCCGAGCGCCGAATTGAGAATTTCTTGCGCCAAATCGAGACCGCCCTCTGATATCTCACCCTCGCGCATGGTCAGGAGAAAAAATTCCTCGAGCACTTCACGCTTGACGTCTTCACTGATTCGTCCCAGCCGCGCGATTTCTGCGGTCAACACTTCGATTTCCGGCTCATCGAGGTGCCGGTAGATTGGAGCAGCCAGCTTGGGACCGAGAGAAATCACCAGGATCGCTGCTTTTTCCATTCCCGTTCGTTCTGCAATTGCCGCCACAGATAACCGCCTCAGTTATGCATTGCCCGGCCGCCGTCAGACATCCAGCTTTTCATCACGTTGGCAACGTTTTCAGGATTGGCCTGCGCAATGCTCTGAAAACGCTGTTCGGGAGATACGCGCGAGCCCGCCCCGGCAGCTTTTCCTCCGCCGGTTCCGATTCCGGCGAGCAAACCACCGGCATATCCCGAGGTTTCTCCTTCACCCCGTCCAATCGGCGCGGAGAGCTGTTTGCGTAGTGTGAGCAGGAGGAACACCGTTACCCCAATGGCAATCAGTTTTCCCAGAACCGACGGAAGCATCTGAAATATCGTGGATGAGAAAAATCCGCCAGCGACGGCGGCCGGTGCGGCGTCGCGAAAACGCTGGTTTACAATGGAAATCCGGTCGCCGCGCGAATCGTCGAATCCCACAGCGTTCATGACCAGCGTCTTTAGCGCGTTGAGATCGGCATCTGGGATTTTTTCCCAGGTCACTTTGCCGTCTTTTCCGGTTGTTGGCCGATAGTTCACTGCCACCGACGTGGTCAGGTGCTTCAGATGGGCCCCCTTTGACAATACGTATTGTGACACTTTGTCAATTTCGTAGTTCGTTACGGATTTTTCCTGCGTATCGCCGCTTTTTGTTGATTCGTCACGCTGTTCGCTGCGCACAGATGATTTCTTCGGGTCATACTGTTTGCGCCTCGTTTCGGTCTGATCCCATGACAGGGCGACGTCGACACTCACGGCGGCGTTTCCTGCGCCAAGCACGCGGTCGAGCATGCGGGTTGCCTTATCGGCGAGGTGCCGTTCGATTTCTTTCTTTTTTTGCAGCCGGGCCGTGGACGCGTCGTCGCCGTCCGTGCCATCACCCCAGAGAACGTTTCCTTCCGAATCGATCACCGAAACATGGTCCGCCTCGAGGCCTTCCACTCCGGCACTCACGAGATTGGCAATTCCCCGTACCTGTACAGCGCTGAGTTTCGCTCCGGAATTAAGGGTGACGAGAACCGACGCCCCGGGCTGTTCCTTGTCTTCGGCGAATACACTCTTGGGCGGAAGCGCCAGTTGCACCTGCGCGTTGCGGACGACGCTCATACCCGCGATCATCCGCGCGAGGTCCGACTGAAGGACGCGCCGCAGGTTGTCGCGCAACACCTCCGTCGGCCACATCCCCACGTTTTTTGAATCCAGAATGTGTCCCCCCGATTGGTCTCCAACCAGGCCGTCGGCGGCCAGTGTTACCGCCAGTTCGGAGGCCATGGAACGCTCCACCAGAATTGTCCTCCCCCCCCCGGTCACCTTGTACGCTACGCCACGCTTATCGAGTTCTTTTACGATTTCTCCGACGCGGGGCATATCCGCCCCCGAAGTAAGCACAGCCATATCGGGCTTGCGCACCCACACGCTGAACACCAGGGCACTGATAACAACCGACGTGACCATGCTGAACAGCACAATCCTCTGTCCACTGGTCATTGAATTCCACTGATCTCGTATGGTAGTGAGCAACGCGTCCATCTTGGTCCTCTATTGTTCGTCTACTCGTTTCTAAACCTGCATCCGCATCAATTCGTTGTACGCGTCCAGGAGCTTGTTCCGAACTTCGAGCATGAGGTCAAATGCCAGACCGGCTTCCTGCGCTGCGATCATGACGTCGTGTGATTCTACCGGTTCGCCGGCGACCACGGCCTGCGACGCGTTCGTCGCCTGCGCCTGAACTGAATCGAAACGGTCAGTAAGCCCGCGCAGCGTTTCCTTGAATCCACTTTCGTCAGGAGCCGCGGCGGTTTTTTCATACTGCTTGATAAAGAATGAATTTCCGGCGGATCCGATATTGTGCACCATGGTTCGCTACTCCTAGATCTGCAACGACACATTAAACATGTCCTTGGATGCCTCGAAGGCGACTGCATTGGCCTGGTAGGCTCGCGTGGCCAGAATCAGATCGACCATTTCGTCCACCACGTTCACATTTGGTTTCAATACATACCCGTTGGCATCGGCGTCGGGGTGTCCAGGGTCATACTCGCTGCGAAACGGTGATGGGTCGTCCTGAACGGTCATCGTTACGCCGGTTTCCGGATCCACAGGGCGCACGCTTTCCATCGCGTTGGCCGCCATGTGCTTCTCGTTGCTCCGAACCAGTTGGACGAACGGCTCGCTCTGCGACACTTGATCCACCGGCGTGCTCTCCGCCGCCAGGACAGCCCGTTTGCGCCGGTAGGGGCCGCCTGCGGGTGTACGCGTAGTTTCCGCGTTGGCAAGATTTTCTGCGATCACGTCGAGACGCCGACGCTGCGCTGAGAGTCCCGTCGCACTGATTCGAAATGAAGAGAATAGTCCTTCAGACATGTCGTTTCCTTTCCCCCGGTTTATCGGATCGAACCACGTATGGCTGCGTGGAGCTGGTTGTATTTCATGTCGAGCAGACGAACGGCGAGCCGGTATGACAACTGGTTCTCCACCAGGGCCACCATTTCTTTTTGTAGATCTACACCATTTTCTTTTCCCGTCTGTGGCGCGGAAACTACTTGAGGCTCCACGCTATCGGGGCTACTGTCCCCGACGGGAATATCACGCGGGTCGGTCACCGTCGGGTGCACGAACCGGGTCGTCGCGAGGGCCTGTTTCATCGAAGATTCGAATTCTACGCGTCGTGGCTGGTACCCGGGTGTTTCCGCGTTTGCGATATTGCCGGATATCACACGGTGCCTGAGCGCGTACGCGTTAAGTGCCTGTTTGAGGGGCGCCAGGCCGGCGCGGTCCCCCAGTGTGCCGCGGATCATCATGCGCCTACCCCCGGTGACTCGACCGCGGAGGCGTTTTGCGCCTGCCGGATCAATTCGCTTTCATTTCGGCTTTCCAGATCGATAATTTTCCCAACGATGCAACGCACCGATTCGATCGTACGGGCCAGATCTACGGTTTCTATCGACGGAACGGCACGACGCCCCCGTTCCAGGTCGGATTTTTCGTGCGCCACGGCCCGATCGAGTCGTTCGATACGTTGCAGCAGATCGCGCTTGCGTTCAAACGACGGAATGATGTCGGCGAGTGGGCGGCCGCGGACGAGCGCGTCGTACTCGGACTCCACAAGGTCGAGAACTTCGCTGTAGAGAGCAAGTTCACGCTGGTACGTTCGCGTGAGGTGTTCGACCAGCCGCGGCGTCACTTGGAAACCCCCTGATCGCCGCCGTTTCGCATGAAGTCGGCATGGTGTTCGAGCGCGCATCCAACTTGCTTCCACATGCCCGCCCTGTGCGATCCACACAACGCGCCAAATCGTTTGCGGGCGTCGGCGTATTCGTTTCCATACATCGCTACGGCGCCGAGCATGAACTGAGACCACACCGATACGTAAGGCTGTTTGCTGTGCGCCAGAACGAGGTACTCGCGGCGCGCCACGCCATCGAGCCCGATCTTCCAATCGAGGTCAGCAGCCGTCAGCAGGGCGGTTTGCACAAGTCGGGGGGGAATCGAAACTCCATGGCGGGAGGCCACCATCAGAAATCGCGCCACCGCCCCGCGCGCCACGGCCGCATCGTTATTCTGCGCCCAATTCAAGGCGCGGAACAAATCCGAGCACGGACGCAACGGCGCAACGCGTGCAACCGTGGCCACCACGTCATCATCGCGACCCAACACGTAGAGACCGGCAACCACCGCCCAGGCAGATTCCACACCGTCCGACGTGGAAACAATTTTCGGCGTCAGCGTGCGGGCCATCATCTGCACCGCGGTCGTGTCCCCGTGTGTAACGTAGTAGTGTGTGAGCAAATGACGCACGCGCGCCAATTCTGAACCGCCAACGCCCGTCCTCTCGATGGCGTGCAGCCATTCGAGCGCACGCGATTGCATGCCGAGTACGTAGTATCCCGTGGCAACCTGCTCGGCGTCCCGCAGCCATGTCGCCGATTTTTCCGGCCTATCGGGAGAGATGCGCCAGGTCAGTGGCAACGTGGAGTCAGCCACGTTGATAATGGCCACGGTGTCGCCCGGCAGCCACGATGGCGTCAGCGCGGCAACCACCCAGCGAGCCAACGGGTGGGTCAACGGTGTAACCGGCGCGGCGTACTTATCGCCGCGGTAGCGTTTGGCGAGAGACTCAAAAACCGCAAATGGCTCATGTTGCGGCGGTGCACTTACTCGCGGGGCTTTCGCCGGCTCTGCATGAGCGGGGCCGATGACGGCCAACGAGACGCCGAGGTACGCGGTAACAACGGCACACCCTACTCCGACGGATATGCCGGCGCAGGCCGCCCGCGCCGCGTGTTCGAGCCACAGGCCACGCCACAGCCATGAATGTAGAAACAGTTTGTTCACGCCCGGACAAATGGCAATCGATGTGCCACGGGCATATTGTTCCGGCGCGCGGAATCCGTTTCCCCCCGTTGACGCGGCACGATCGCTAAGTCCATGAAAATCACTCTGGTGGGAATCGCAAGAGCACAACGCCCATGCGAAACGGCGCGGCATCAAATGCCGCGCCGCTTACGTGGGATCGATCGATGGTACAGTACTGACCGCTAGCCGGATGATTCCCTGACCTGATCGATCAGGTGTTCGGCCACGGCATCCTTAACGGAATCCGAGTCATAGAAACCACCCGCGAGGCGTGCGCGCGCACGCTCCACGAGATTGGTGCGCACATCGGGCAGCTGGTCGGCCACACGCCGCGCCTTGGCAATCTGCTTGGCCAGAGTGGATACGTGCGATGAATCACCGCTGCGGCTGGACGGGTCGGGCCGATCGGGCCTGCCAGGTTCCACCGGTGTCTGCTGGGAAGGCTTCTGGGGCCCGCCCACATTGAGTTGATTGTTGATCTTCATATTGGGCCGTCCGCTATTTGTTGATTGTTCCAACGCGTTTCGGTCGCTCCCCGATCCGCGAATCACCCCGTCCGTGCGTAGGCACCCAGAGCGCGCGACGTATCGCGGATAACCCCGAGTTCGCGATTCGTTGCGGCCAATCGCCCCGCAAGACGCGCCTGAAGGTCGCTCGTAGCGCGCGCCACCAGCGCGAATGCATCGACCGCCTCCTGCCCGCCCCCCTCGGAAAGGTGGACCAGGCGTTTGATCAGCCGGGCGCGTTCATCCAGTGCATTCGAGAGCAATTCCAGTTCCATCCGGCCAATCGCCGCATGGGCGCGTCCGTCGAGGACCCGGATCTGACTTATAAGTTCTTCTCGTATCATGACTTATCTGTGGTTTCCGCATGCAGAATTTCTACCCACCGATCGCGCAGCATCTCGATGCTCGGGAGAATATGGGCGATCGGGCCGCTATTCTTTTCCAGTTCGGCGGCAAGAATCTGCTCCATTGCCGTGTAATACACCGTTACCATCCGCGACGACGCATCGTCGGTATCGTTTACCGTGCCGATGAGCGCCGCAAGAATCTGGCGACCACGTTGCAGGCTCTCCGACACCGACGGGCAGACCGGCTTCTCGCCCGCCTCAATCTCTCCAAGCAAACGTTTCGCCTCGCCGAGTTCCCGCAACACGCGGTTGTGCAGCGACACCATCAACTGCACGCCGCTGGCGGCCTCGACCTCTCCCTTGAGATACGTCAGTTCCGGTGTATTCCATGTAGTGGCGGTTTTCAAGAATCCCACGACCTTCCCGGTTTATTGCCCCAGCCCCAACCCGGTCGGGGCGGAAGGCAGTGCCGCAAGTCCCTGCTGGAGCAACCCCTGCTGGTTCTGCAGGTTGGCGATTGCTTCCTCCATGCCGCGAAACTCGGAAAGGAGTCGCTCCCGTTCGGCGTCCAGCCGGCTATTCATCCGCTTGATCTGGTCCTGCAGGCTAGTGATCTTGGCGTTCACCGCGTCCTTGCGGTTCTTGATGTCTCCGGTGGAAATGTTCGTCATGCGATCGAGAGCGTCGCGCTGGAGCGATGCGATGCCCTTGGTCACACGAACGAGGCCCTGCGCCGACCCTTGTGTCGCAAGATCGGCCGCCGATATCGAAACGAGAACCTGAAGGCCGTCTGTGAACGAGTTGCCTTTGTCGCCCTTGAGAATTTGTCCCGATCCGGTGGCCGTCTCTCCGTTGATCGTTCCGTGCACGTCTTTGCCGTACGCCACCGTGGCCGTGAGGTGTCCGATGGATGAGTAAATAGAACCGCCCACTGTGGAGTCGAGTCCCACGCTCGCGCTCGAACCATACGCGGCACTCTGAAACTCCATGTGGCCATTCCCACCGCCGTCATCCACCCAGCGCACGATCACCTGGTCTGTACCCAGCGACCCATCGGCGTTGATCTTGTCCTGCATCTCGGACGCAAGCGCCCCTCCCGATTCGTATACGCCTTCGGTGACGGTCAGCTCGCTTGTGCTCGAACTGCCCAGAGATACCTTGAACGAAGAGTTGGAAGAATTGACCACGATGGGGGTCGAGGTCGTCGGCGCGGCAATCTGTGTACCCGCCAGCGTGGCCTTTTCCGCTGCCTGCGTAATATCGATCGCGTAGCCGTCGGGATACGAACTGGTCACAGTATACGCCACCGTGTCTGACGACGCCCCGAGAAACCGTACGTTACCGTCGGTAGTGGTGCCCGACGTGCCGAAGAGGCGAAATACGCGCTCGGGGTCGTCGGACAGGACTTTGTCGAGAACCGACGTATCGAGTGCGATCTTGCCTTTCTGATTTACCGTAGCACCGATGTCGGCCAGGCTCGATACGATCGGATCCACGCCCTGCGTTACGTCGGTAATTTTACGTTGAATTTCACTGTACATATCGATTGCCGCCCGGTCCCCGAGCAGGGCACCCACCGCCTGGGGTTTGGTGGTGTCCACTTTGTTGGGGTTGGTTTCGACGAAGAATAGCTGGTCCATCATGTCCACAAAGGCGTTGTACTGCGTTACGAGTTGCCCGACGTCTGTCTCGATTTGTTTTGTGTCATTGTTGACCGCAATGGTGACGGGGTTCGCATCCACCTTGTGCAAATCCAACGTAAGCCCGTCGACAACGTTTGTTACGCGGTTCGAGCTACTCGTCAACTGAATCCCCGCCGCCCCACTTCCCAGGGTGAACCTGGCATCGGCAGGCGCCTGCAGAGTGCTACTCGTTACCGCGGTGGAAAATGTATCGTTATTCGCGAGTGATCCCGCCGAGAACGCAAGGTGCACGCCGCCGAATACGTCGACGGTATCTCCGGGCGTGTAGCCGGCTGCTACCGTGAACGAACCCGAAGTGCCTGCGCCATCGGTGTAATCGATCACAATATTGTCCACACCCACCATTCCGCCCGTACGCACCGTGTAGGTCATCGTCCCGCTTGTGTTTCCGGTGTACCCTCCTGCGGATGACACCATAGACGTACCCGACTTGGCCCCATCTACTACCGCAGCCACCGAACCGAACGCGGGTGCCAATCCGCCGGAGAGCGTAGAATCCACTACGACCCGTTCGGCGGCTCCCGTGTCCGTACCGGTGATCAGAACGCGGTACGGTGTCGAAGCGTCGCCGGTGTTGATGAGTGACGCGCTGGCGCCAGCGTTGGCATTATTGATTGCGTCCACGAGTCCCTGGAGCGTGTTGTTATTCTGGTCGATTGCGATGTCCGCGCGCGAACGCTTCCCGACCGTGAGGGAAAAGGTTCCCGTGCCGATCACGTCGGTGGGGCTCGTAAATCCCTGGGATGCCACCTGGTGCGACTGCGCAAGCTGGTCCACAGTAATCGTAAATGTTCCTGTGCCGGCGGTTGACGACGCGCTGGCGGTAAGCACCGTTTCGTCTGTCGATGTGGCGGCCTTCGCACGAAACGTAGCGGCGGTGGTCAGACTCTCAAAATCCGATTTGAGCGCAAGGAGACGGGATTCGAAGTTGCCATAGGCGTCCAGAATTGTCTGCTGGTCCTTTACGCGGGCCTGCACACGCTGTACGCCGCGGCTCTCGAAATCCATGATTTTCTTGATCAGGGCGTCGGTGTCAAGACCCGAGGCGAGCCCACTTATTGACAGCAGTCCTTGCATGGTTCCTCCAGGCGGCGTGTACCGAACCGCATCGCCCGCACGTGCCGCTCCAGTAGGTTTCGTCCAAAACAGGATCGACTTTAGTAGAAGCGGAAAAAAAGTCGCCTCGAAGGACCGGGTGGGAAAGTCGTTCCGCGTGGCGCCGAATAACGCCGGGGCCCCCGCTGTGTTGTCAGCGAGGGCCCCGAAACGATCGAACTGTCGCTCCGGCACGAAAAACCGGATCAACCGTTCGCGTCAGCCGACCTTATCCCAGGAGCTGAAGCGCGATGCTCGGAATCAGCTTATTCGCCTGAGCGAGCATTTTGGAACCCGACTGAATCAGAATCGTGTTCTTGGTGAAATTCGCCATTTCAGAAGCGAAGTCCGTGTCGCGAACTACCGATTCGGCAGCAATCGTGTTCTCGTGCGCGATCCGCAGCGTGTTGATGTAGCTTTCCAGTGTATTCTTCTGGAAAGCACCCAGCTCACCACGCTTGGCCGTAACCTGGTCAATCGCCTTGTCGATGATGGCGATCGTGTCATTGGCACCATTGGCCTGCGTCACGTCGATCTGCGAGAGGTTGCTGAACTGGTTACTCACCACTCCCGTACCGAGTTGCGCCGCATTCATGCTGGGGATGCTGATTTTTACCGTCTGTCCGGCATTCGCTCCCACCTGGAACTGCAACGAGCCCTGCGTAACGGTTATCGAGCCAAGGCCACCTGTCGAGGTGGTGGAAATCGCCAGGCCCTCAACTACGGTACCCGCGTCGCCGGTGAGCACAGTGCCCTTGCCGGTAGCCGCGAGACCGCCGATGGTTCCCGCAATATCCACACCGGCGTCGCTCGCCACGGTCGTTCCGATCCCCGAGGATGTGCTTGCAGCGGCCACGTTCGACACGGCACTGACGTTCGCGGCCGACCCGTAGGCATCCGACGTCAGAACAAGATTGTTCGTTCCATTGATCGACGCCGTCACGCCGGTCGATTTATTGAACGAGTTGATCTGGTCGCGGACCTGCGTCTGGTTCATGCCCGCCGTGAGCGCCACGTTGACTCCGTTGATCGTCACCGTTTCGTTGGCCGCCAGCGCGCCCGTCTGCGCCGTCCCGGCAGTTACCACGGCCTGCGCGGCCTGCGTCGTGACGTTGAGCGCGTATGTACCGGCCACGGTCTTGTCGGTACCCGACTCAAACGAAACGGCCGAGTTCGTTGCGGAACCCTGTACGCCACGCGAACCATCGAGCAACAGCTTGGTTCCGAATTGGGCACTGCTGGCGATACGATTGATGGTATCAAGCGCGTTGCTGATTTCGGCCTGATCCGCGGAGAGCGAATCGGCATCGTTGGCACCTGAGTTGGCTGCGTGAACGGCCAGCGAACGCACGCTGGTCAGCAGCGTGTTGACTTCGGCAAGCGACCCCTCCACGAGCTGGACAAGGCTACTCGCCTGCTCGGAGTTGTCGACAGCCTGCTGCAGCCCCGCGATCTGCGCGCGAAGTTTTTCCGAGATAACCAGCGCCGCGGGACCGTCCTTACCAGTATTGACTTTGAGTCCAGAACTCAACTTCTCGAGTGACCGGCCCAAACGCGTCTGCGTCAGGTTCAGATTACGCAGAGAGTTGAGACTCTGTACGTTATTGAAAATACGGAAAGCCATTCAAAGACCTCCTTCAAGGGAACTCCAAATTGCAATCCGCAAGTTTGGCTTGGAGACAGCGAGATTCCTCACTTCTCTGGAACCCGCTGCTCTGGTTGCTCCAACCGATAATCGGGTCGGCCGCCTGTCAGAACCCCGGGGAACTTGCGGTTGTCACTTACTTACCTTCCCGGAGGTATCGTCCCGTTGGGCGGCAACTTTAGATAAAATATTGGGCGCGGTGGGCCCGGCGGCGGGAGGTCGCGTTATGCCATGTTCGATCCGCTCGTTCCCCAGACTGCGCACGCCCGGGGGCAGGCGACATCAACGGTAGACGTACCGGAAGAGATTGAGGTCATAAACGGTGGAGGCCGTGCCGAGGGCCGTTTGATAGACGGTCTGTGCCTGGGTAAGCGAGGTGATCGTCTCGGCCATCTCGGTGCTCACCACGTCGGACAGGCGGGTTTCGGCACTGGTCTTATGGGTGTCGAGCACCTGTTTTCCTTTGTCGAGTCGCTCGAGCCGGCTGGCAACCGTCCCCTGGACGCGCACCACATTGTCGATCACGAGTTCGATCTCGGCGATCGATTTTTCGATCCCATCTCCATCATCGGCAATCAGTGCCTGTTCGAGCGATTCGAGGCTTCCAAACAAACGAGCCTGGCGGGCCGATCCGGCGATGCCAATCTGCGCACCCGATGTTCCGGGTGACACATCTTCAATGGTAAATTCCTGCTGACCATCGATGCGCAGCCCGGTGCCGCCCGGGGTAAGCGACATCGTCAATTGGGGAACGGCCGAGTTGAACCGGTTGATCAGTTCCCCCACGGTGGACACGGGGGGTGTGTTGAAATCTACGGTAATGCTGCTGCCCCCGACGAGCACGCGAATGGAATCGGGCGGAACGCTGGTGAGGGCCGGGATATCCGCGAGTGGCGTCGCCGTGGTCAGGGCCGGGGACACGTCGGTGCCCTTTAGCATGCCCACGCTCGTTCCCGCGATACCGAGGGCGGTGGCCGCTGTGCCATTTTGAAGGTCGGTGACGGTAACCGCAGCGGTCGGATTGAACAGGTTCAAGATATCAATGCCGTCGCCCGCCGTATTCACGCCCGCTACCAGTCCCAACCCGGCGCCGTTGATCGCGCCGACCACGTCGCCGACGGTCGTCATCGCTGCGGTGTCAATCGTCACCGTCCCCCCGGCACCATTGTCTACGGTGAACTTCCCGGCCGGAACCCCCGTTCCGCGGTTGAAGGCGGCCAGGGAGGTGGAGAGCGTCAACTTTGGAGTCAGGTCAGCCGTCGACATCAAGAACGCCGAACTCGTTCCGGCTACTTGGGACCCGGTTATATTCGTAATTTCTTCCTGTCCCGGCCCCACGCGGTATCGGATCAGACCGTCATCGCCGTGATACTCGATCTTGCCCGCCGCATTTTCGACGAAGGGATCGGTTTGGGTCAGATGCCCGGAAAAAAGACGGCGGCCGTTAACCTGGGAATTGAGCAGCGACACGATCTGATCACGAATGGATCGGACGGTCACCGCGGTTGTTTTTCGCGTACTGGCGTCGGACGTATCGTTGCGCTGCTGCAGAGCAACAGACTTCACCTCGCGCAAACGCGCGCCGAGGTCGAGCAAGACGCCCTGGGAAGACTCCAGGTACATCGTCGCGCTCTCCGTGGCATCGCGGTACTGTCCAATTGACGCAATTTCGTTGGTGAGAAGAATCGCTCGTTGAGCTCCCACGGGATCCTGGGACGCCCGTTGAAATTTTCGTCCTGACGATACCTGCTCGCGCAAATCCACCAGATTGGACAATGCCCGGTTAATATTTTGAACGCTCAGACGGCCCAGCGTGGAAAAAGCGACCCTCACCGCGTTCCTCCCAGCGAGATCAACGTGTCCAGCATATTGTTGACCGTATTCATCATTTTTGCCGATGCTTCATACATGGTCTTGAAGCGTGTTACATTGGCAACTTCTTCGTCAAGAGACACACCCGACACGCTATCGATCCTGGTCTGCAACTGGCCTTTTGTCATGTCTTTGTTTTGCACCATCGAATTGGCAGACGCAGCAAGACTGCCAACGTCCCCCACCAGATTCCCAAAAAAACCCACGGGTGTTCGTCCGCCCAGCTCGTCCATCGTAGTATCGCGAAGTGCCGCGATGTCCTTCGCGAGTGTATTGTCCCCGGGCGTATTGTCGTACGAATGCGCCACGTATTCCGGCTGATTGCGCACAACTTCATTCACTTGAAACGTCGTGGCGTCGGTTCCGTCAAAGAAATCAACACCGCTTCCCGCGGGGGAAAATCCGCTGCGATGAATCGTATTGACTTTCTCGGCAATCGTGCCGGCAAGCTGATCGAGTGCGCTGCGAACTGACGCCAGCTCATTGTCCCGTGTCTCCACGAGGGATCCGATGCCCCCTCCCAGTTTGTGCGCGTCCAGCACGAACCCGTCGACACTCACCTCAACCGGCTGGGATGCACCGCTAACCGTTGCCCCCGGGGTCGCGCTGACGACCACGGCGCTGTCGCGGTGAACCAGTTGATGGCCCCCAACATATACGTCGACCCCACCGAACTGGTCTTTTTCCGTCTTGATATTCACGTAGCCCGACAATTCGTTCAGGAGTTGCGAACGGGATACCTTCAAATCGTTGGCTTGCGAAGGGTTTGCATCCGACGCAATGATTTTTTGGTTGAGGGATGCGACTTGCGCGAGAATGCCGGACACCCGTTTCGTCTGGCGTGCAATCTTGGTGTCGATTTCCGTTTTCAGGTCATCGAGCCCGGTGGAAAGGTCATGAAACCGATCCGCCAACGTCACGCCGGCATTTACAACTACCGAGCGCACGGCATTGTCTTCCACGTTCGTCGATAGTTTGTCAAACGCGTTGAAAAAATCGGTGATCGCGCCGCCCAGCGAACTGCCCCCGTCCACCCCGGTGAGAACATCCACCCGGCCAAGGACGTCAGAGGCTGCCTTCCATTCGCTATAACCGGCATTTTCCTTGAACATCGCTTTTTGCAGGAACTCATCGTTCACGCGCCGCACGGAATCCACGTTGACCCCCATCCCCACGTCTCCAAATGCGGTCACGAGCGAACGCATTGGAGTGAGCATCAATTCCTGTCGGATGTACCCTGGCGTATTGATGTTGGCAATATTGTGGTCGGCGATCTGAACGCCCATCTGGCTGGCATCCATCGCGCGCCGGCTGGTGTTCAAGAGCGAAAAAATGGACGTCATCAGGTTCCTTTCGCGTCAGGCCTTTTCTTCCACAATAGCGGGATCGCTGGCGCGCGTCGTGCCACCGCCGGCGTCGTACCCATTGCCCGGGGTCAATGCGTCCGTCCACGCGGCAATCTGGCGATCGACCAGATTGAGCGAGAAATTTATCAGGTAGATCGTTTGCTGGTTCGTGGCGTAAAGCGCCTCGCCGGTTCGTACGAGCTGGCGGATGCGTTCGCGCAGACGCTGCCCGCTGGTCGGATCGAGCCGGTCGGCAACGGCAGGAAGAGATACCTGGTCTGGCCGCACATCGAGGTACTGCGCTATTCCATCAACAACGTCACGACGCTGCACATGGAGTTCCTGCATCTCGCGTACGGCCTGCTGCATGTCGGCCACTCGATCGCCGAGCGCGTCCACGTTGTTCGCCACGAGCGATTCCTGCTCGCATCGGCCCACGCTGATGAGTCGCTCGCAGCATCGCTTCTCCCGGTCGAGCACTTCGAGAAGAGACTCCAGTTTTTCGGAAATCATGGCCTTACCCCTTATTCGGCTCTATCGCCGGGGCATCCCCGGTGAACGAGCGGTATAGCATGTCGGCAATTCCAACGCTTTGTGTTTCGGCCGACACGCGGCTCAGTTGGGTAAACAACATGTCTTCGTACGTTCCTTTTTCCATGCCATCGTCGAGGAGTCCGTCTTTGGGAACACTCGCGCGCATTACTTCGAACATTTTGGCAATCAGCACGCCTTCGAAATCCGCGGCAGCCTTGTGCAATGCACGCGCGTACCCCGGTGTTCCCGGGGCAGGAACGGCTCCACGGTTCATCTGTAATCCGATGGGATCGATCATTTACATTACCACCAGTTCGCCGCGTAATGCCCCCGCACGCTTGAGCGCCTCGAATATGGCCACCATGTCACGCGGGGTTACCCCGATATTGTTGAGTGCGTCCGCCAGCGCGCCCACACTCGTGGTCTCGCGCACGGCGAAAACACGGGCTTCGTTTTCCTTCACGACGGTCTTGACATCGGGGACCACAATGGTCTGTCCCGCCCCCGTGCCAATCGAAGGTGCCAGTGGCTGGCTGACACCGAATTTCGTCGATATTTCCACGGTCAGGTTTCCATGGGCAATGGCCGCCTCGCCGATTTGCACGTTGGCACCTACAACGACTGTTCCGGTGCGCTCGTTGATCACCACGCGCGCCGCCTGGTCTACGTCCACGTCGAGCTGTTCCAATTCGGCAATGAATCCCACGGGATCATTTCGGCGCTCCACGGGAATTTCCACGGCTACGGCGCGTCCATTCATACCCCGTGCGATCGGACCAAAATGAGAATTGATCGACTCGACCATCGAGCTGACCGTGTTAAAGTCGAGGTCGCGCACTGACAACGTCAGGTGCTCCGGATCGATCGCAGGCGTCTGCGGTGCACGCTGGATCGCACCGCCCCCGACAACGCGTCCCGCGGTGGTGTGATTGTTGCGTACACTGTTGCCAGCACCTCCACTGGCATTGAATCCACCAATGGAAACCGAACCTTGTGCGAGGGCGTATAGCTGCCCATCGAGACCCATCAGCGGTGTGGCAAGCAGCGTCCCCCCCTCAAGGCTGGTCGCGTCTCCCACCGAACTAACCGTCACGTCAATCGTGGACCCAACCGAAAGGAATGGCGATATCTTGCCCGTAACGAGCACCGCCGCCACATTGGCCACTTTGATCTCGTCCGCCTTCACCGTGATCCCGAACCGCTCGAGCATGTTCTGGAGGGACTGGGACGTAAATGTAGCTTTGCGCCCATCGCCGCTTCCATTGAGGCCGACCACCAGTCCATAGCCGATCACCATTTCTGACTTCATACCCTGCAGAACGGAAATATCCTTGACGCGCGACGTGGCGTGCGCCGTTACCGCCGCGGTGCTCCATCCGAGCAGAACCGTGGCCGCCATCACAACCCATCGGACGGTACCCGGCGTGCATTTGAGCTGGTAGTTTGTGTTCATATTCGTTGCTGGCTCCCGGTACTCTCAGAAGAGGAAGTTGACGATTTTGGTGAACAGCCCTGGCGAACTGGCTTTGCCTACATCGCCGTGGCCTTCGTAAATAATCTTCGCGTCCGCGATGCTCGTCGACATCACTTTGTTTGTCGGCCCAATGTCGCGCGCACGAATAATCCCCGAAACCACGATTGTTTCAAACTCTCCATTGATCCGGACGGCCCGACGCCCTTTGATCCGAAATTGACCATTGGGTAACCGTTCGACCAGTTGCGCTGTCATCTCGGCGAATAGCGAGCCGGACCGCTCGGTCTTTCCGTCGCCGGTGTATTTGTTTTCGTAGTCGAGGCCCCATATATCGACAAAGCCGAGAATGCCATTGCCAGGGCCCCCGGATGTTTCTTGTTTATTGTTCGTCTGCGTCTTTGCGTTCGAAGAAGCCACAGCATTTTCCCGGATCACGATGGTTACCACATCGCCAACGCCGTACGCTTTAAGATTTGTAAAAAGCGACGCGCCCGTCTCTGGATCGTACAAAGGTTGTTGCGCCGATGCCATTGCCGCGGACCCCATTACACAAGAACACGCCAACGCAATCATGACGATTATTCTATTCATAACTCACCATCCCCGGGGCAGTAACTCGCGCGTAAAGAAAGCTGCGGTCGACGAGGTTCTGCACCCGAATGCGTGACCCAATCCATCCCGTCTGAAGCGCTCTGGCATGCGCGGTGAGTCGTATCCCCCGATTCTCTACAACGAGGTCCACAACGTCCCCGGCAGACACCGCGGGATGGCGTTGCACCACGCGGTCGGTCAGCAGCGTACCTTCCGCTACGGTACGTATAACCCCGTAGGCTGCCGGATCGGCGCCCGGCTTGACCAACCGGGGCACACGTGATGCGAACGTCCGTTTTTCGTAACGGATATCGGCGTTCCGCAGGGTATCGCCGCGCTCGAGGCGTCGCGCGGCAATGGGAACGCGGATCGTGCGGCGAAATGTCGCGCTTAGATTCACGGTACGTTTCGCACTTCCCACATTCACATCCACACGGACCACGCGGTGTCCTTCAAAGGTATCGGGAAGATGACACGCCACATGCAGCGGACCAGGTGGGAACATCAACTCCCCTACAGGAGGAGCAAGTTCGTACGTCACTTCCGGCACGCGCGCCAGAGCCTCCGCGATCGCCGCGCGTACGCGGCGGTCGATTTCTTTCGACCGGTCGGTGCCCGGGCGGATAATTCGAACAGACTGGGCCCCGGAAAACCTCACGTGGATACGCGCCGATTGATAGAGACGCGTTTGAATCGTCGCGCGTGACACGACGTTGACGCCGCCGTACCCGGGCGCCGGCATTACGCGAATGCCGGCAAGGGGACGCGGGCAGTGAACAGCCACATCACCGAGACGAACGACAGCGCGCGTAACCGTTGCAGCCCCGCGCAACTGGAGGGTATTTTCCACGACTGCGTGGGCCGGCACGCAGATCGCGACGAACACGGTGGTTACCGCCAGGGAATCTATGAGATTTCTTCGAATGCGCACGGTTACCTCTTCAGTTGGTTTACGCCGTCGAGCATTTCGTCTGCCGTCTGGATGGCCTTCGAGTTCAATTCGTAGGCGCGTTGGGCCGTGATCATTGAGATCATCTCCTGGATCACGTTGACATTACTCATCTCCAGAAATCCGGAATTGATCTCCCCGAATCCCTGGTCACCGGGATTGCCCGGAATCGGCGGGCCACTCGCCGCCGTCTCACGAAACATATTGTGTCCGATCGCCTCAAGCCCCGCGGGGTTGACAAACTTGACGATCTCCAACCGACCGAGGGATTGTGGCGTGGGATCTGACGCAAGCGTCGCCGCCAGCGTACCGTCTCCCTTGACGTTGATGTCGCGCGTTTCCCGCGGCACGGAAATATTCGGTTCCATCAAATACCCGGACGCCTTGACGATGTCACCGTCTGCGTCGATATTAAAACTGCCGTCACGCGAATACGCGGTGGTTCCGTCAGGGAGCTGGATCTGGAAGAAGCCGTCGCCGTCGATCATCATATCGAGCGGGTTATCCGTTTGACGTGTGTTGCCCTGGGCAAATACTTTCTGGATACCCGCCAGCCGGACGCCGTGCCCCACCTGGCTCGCCAGCGGCTGGCTGCCCCCGGTGTTGTCCGATGCGCCATAGGTCGACATGCGCTCGTAGAGCAGGTCCTCGAATTCCACGCGACCACGCTTGAACCCCGGGGTATTCACGTTGGCCAGATTGTTCGCAACGTTGTCGATATACGTTTGCTGGGCTTCCATTCCCGTCGAAGCCGTTGACAGTGCTCTGAGCATTTTGCTCGCTCCCTTCCCGGCGGTCGGTGCCTGAAGCGCGCGGTGCGGTTAGCCCTGCGAGGCCGGCGCGCGTCCCACGCGATTAATCATCGTGTCGAGAATCTGATCAGATGCCTGGATCGATTTCTGGCTCGCCTGGTACGTGCGGAGCGCCGAGATCATATTGATCATTTCGCGCACGGCGTTTAGATTGCTTCCCTCGACGACTCCCGGCAAAACGCGCACATCCTGCGCGTCCAGTTCTGTCGGCGATTCGCCTTTCGCCGCGAACAAATTGTCGCCCTTTCTTTCAAGCGCGGAGGGCTTGTCAAATCGAACCACGCGCACGCGCCCAACAATATTTGACCCTACGCTGAGGGTTCCGTCGGTCGCGAATTGTGGTTTTCCCCGGGTTGGGTCGACGGTCAGGGGCCCCGAGGTGCCCTGTAAGACCGCGCCCGATCCAGTAACCAGCTCGCCCTGGTCGTTGAGCTGAAACGTTCCCGCGCGCGTGTACCGTTCGGCACCGCCATCCTCCACAACAAAAAAACCGTTGCCGTCTATGGCCAGATCGAGAGGGTTACCCGTGTGCGCGACCGGCCCCGCGGTCAAATCGGTGACGGAACTAACCTGCGGGCCGACGGGCGCACCCGGCGATACGGACCCGGCATCGGCTCCACCACCCGCACGCGCACCCACTGCCGCGGGCGACGGTCCGTTCGCGGGCACTCCGGTGCCGGACGTGGAAAACCGGGCGATCTCCCTTTTGAACCCCGAGGTCGCCGCATTGGCGAGATTGTTTGCGATGATGTCATTCTTGGCCACCTGGGCGAGGAGCCCGCGGGCGCCAATTCTCAAACTTTTCAGCATGTTCGCTCCCTGGCGTCCCGCCGACGTGGCGGTTGTGCCGCGTCCGCCACGGCAAGGCACGTGCCGTGGCGCGGCCGCGTATTCCGGCGCATAACGAAATCCAAGAAGTGATTATCGGGACGCAACTTACGATGGCACCTCATTCGAAGTGCCCGTGGAGAAAACGAACGCGGTCCGCGGTGAGAGGAATTTGCTGCAGCGGGAACGGAAGCTTTGGCCGCTCAGGCCCCCTGGACTGTATCGGCTGTTCGCGGCTCGACTTGAGGGGAACCGTTTACCGGCAGTTCCACGGAAAATGTCGCTCCGGCACCCGCCTGGCTCGTGACGGATACCTCGCCACCATGGGCCACGACGATTTCCTTCACAATCGATAATCCGAGTCCCGTTCCCTTGATCTTGTGTTTTTCGGCCGTCGACATGCGCTTGTATCGATCAAATACACATGGCAGCTCTTCGGCATCAATTCCAATTCCATTGTCGATGACGTCCACACGAATGCGCTCACCGGCAAGAGATGACCTGAGCGTAACTGTGCCGCCCTCCGGGGTATATTTGAGCGCGTTGTCGTAGAGGTTACTTATTACTTTGTGGAGCTTATCCGAGTCTGCCGTCGTGTGCGGGATATTTTCATCCAGTTCGTGCTGCACAGAAATATTCTTGTTCGATGCGATCAGATTGAGTGATGACGATACGTCACGGATTATCGCGTTGACGTCGATCTCCGTTGCGTCAAGGGAAATAAAACTCGACTCGAATTTCGAAAGGAGAAGAAATTCGTCGACAAGTTTTCTCATGGCAACTGCTCGTTCTTCAACCGCCTCGAGAAATTCGATTTGCGTGTCGTTTAACTCTCCGGCCTTACCATTGACCAGCAAGTCGGCGTACCCCGTGATCACGGTAATCGGTGAACGCAAATCGTGCGCAATCATCGAGTGAAAAGATGCCTTGAGTTCTTCCATTTCCTTTTCCTGCGTGACGTCACGGAATATCAACGCGTTGCCGAATCGGGATGCATCGCTGAGAAAAATCGGGCTGAGGCGCAGCTGAAATATGCGCCTTCCCTGACACGTGTCGAGATTAAGGGTCAACTCCTGAATGTTGTTTTCCTGCAAACGACGCGTAACTTCAGCGGCGTCCGGCGAAGTGGCCAGCAGTTGCCCCACACTCAGATCGGTCTCTATTTCCGGCGGGATTTGCAATAACGATCGCGCGGTTGAATTTACCAGAAGAACGCGGCCCGTCGGGTTGACGATAACTACGGCCTGGGCGAGGTCGTTGAGGATACTGCCGAGCTTGTCACGCTCAAAGAGCAGATCATCCTCCAGCTCCTTGAGTTTGATCAGGTTACGCACACGAACGAGCAATTCGCCTTCGTCTGCTTCCTTGCTGATCAAATCATTGGCGCCCGCTTCGAGGGCGCGAACTTTTTCGTCGGTCTCGGTCTCTCCCGTAAAGACAACAATCGGAATGTGCTGCGTCTGTCGGTTCGACTTGAGAAATCGCACCGCGCTGATGCCGTCCATGACCGGCATCGAAATATCCATGAGGATCACATCGGGCAAAAAAGAAAATACCTGCTGGCAACCCTCCTGCCCATTCTCGGCCGTACCCGGGGTCATCCCGGCATCACGAAGTATGCGTGCGATATGCACGCGCATGAGGCGGGAATCATCTACAATGAGTATGCGGGGCGTGCGCATGCGTTCCTTCCGTACTCCCGGGAAAAAGGGCATCCCGATTCCGGACGGCGTGCGGCCAACCCGCACCGCCGGGGAAATGACGGGCGCTCACCGTATCTATCGGCGGCCGGGCAATGCGGCTTGAGAAAAATTGCCTACCCGTGAGGGAACGCATCGCCGCGTTTCGCGCGACCGCAAGGTTTCCTCCCCAATCTACCCGGAACACATTTGCTCCATGGGCGCGTGCGATAGAGAGCGTGTCGTCCGTCGACCCCGTATCCACTACGATCATTTCATCGACGAGCAGCGAGATGCTCTCCAGGGCATCCGAGACGACATCTTTCTCGTCACGCACCATCATGCACATGCTGACGCACCGCCCCATCCGGCGCGGGCAGCTACGATTCCGCGAGGGGCGCGCGTCGCGGCGGCGGCATCTTCGGCGTTGCTTTGCGTTCACGGCAATGGATCGGACCATGGAGGCCCCAAGTTTGGCGTCTGTGCCAGATATGGGTATCAACCGGTGTGCCACGGGCGCACCGGTTGATTTATCACCGGTTACGAACCTGGTCGAACCGTGGCCGGGCAAACCCTGCCGCGAGGGTCGTCAAAACGTGAGCATCATCCCGCCGGACACGCCCGTAATGTTCAAGCGAGAGGCGCCAAAAATCGCTTCGTAGCTCACCTCGCCAAAAATCGCGAGCGGAATTACCGGCGCGGACAATCGCAGCCCGATCAGGCCGAGTCCGCTTGTGCGGGACACCTTGTCGAGGAGCGAGAACGGATTGGAGGACGGGGTCACGGAGATGTTCCCGGAAATCACCTGGCTCGCAATATCCGTGTTCATCACGTGCAGGCCCACTCCCGCGCCAACATAGAGAGCAACGGGTGACAGTGGTGGCGCGAATACGTCGGCTTTCAGTAGCGCCAGCGCGCTTGCGTCTTGATACGTAAACGCCGTCGTCACGGGCACGCCGGCCGCCGAGTACGTGTAGCGAAAATCCCGAGCGAAATAGCGCGCGCGAATCTGGAGGTTCACGACGGGCAGAGCCCCCAGTTCCAGTACAATGCCGTAGCGCGTACCGGTGCCTATGTCTCCACTCGCTGGAAAGACATCGCCCGAATACGAAGCGGAACCGACTTCCGCACCGAGTCCCAACCCCAGGACGGCGTGGGCGGATCCCGCGTAACCAACTGTTACCAAAGCAACTAAAGAAACCAATCGTTTCATCGGGCGCTCCTTTCTCTGCGCAACCTGCGCGGACAGCAATTTTCGCTCCACACGGAACTTTCTCCCGACCGCCGCGTATGGTTAGACACAGGAGGAAAAACGATGCATTCTGGGCTACCCGGTGCGGCGCTCGCCGCGATTGCGATCATCGGCCTGACCTATTCGCCAGCAGCAAGTTGTACCGCCAGATACCCCACCACCCGTGCTTCGGTTGAGGCCCCGTCCAGCCCGTCAGGAGACACGTGCGCGGCCCGTTCGGCGTGGATCGCCCCACGAGCAGAATATGCCTGCCCGTCCCGGAGCCCACTTCTGGCGGTACGCGCGTTGGCGCGCACCGGGAAGACCGTGGCGAAAGCCGTGGTAACCGCCGGGGTCCTGGTTGTTTTCGCGATCGCCCGAACCGTCTTGCGTGCCATGATACCGGGAGCCTGAACGCATCGGCACAGAGCCTGCGCGGCGCACTTTCGACCCACTCCCCGGAAAAACCTCCCGTGTCCTGGCGGCACGGGGGGGGGCTTCCACCGCGCCCGGTGCCATCAATGATCTACAGGGCCGATCTCATCCGACGCGGCGCACGCTGTGTTTACATAGTCCGCATAGTCCTGGCTAACGTGCAACGGTTCGAGCGCGATGAACTCTGGCACATCGTACGGGTGAAGTTCCCCGACTCTGCCGGCAAGCGCATCGAGTAGATCTGCCCGGGTTTTCACCACAAGCAAATCCTCGCGATCGGATTCTACCGAACCTTGCCAGCGGTACACGCTCTGGCACCCGGGGACAATATTGACGCATGCGGCCAGGTGCTCGCCGACGAGGCATCGTGCCATGCGCTCGGCATCTTCGCCCGCGGGCGTGGTGACTAGTACAACGAGCAAATCAACAGATTTATTCCGGGTGTTCTTCATCCGTGGATTCCAACTGCAACGAGAAGCCAGTGTATGCCGAAATACACCGTAATACCGCACGCGGCGCTCAGCGTATACGCCTTCTCCCGTCGCTGATTGATCTCGGGTATCAGATCTGTTGCAGCTACGTAAATGGCAATACCCGACGAGATTCCGAGGGCGCTTCCGCGGAGCGTCCCGAACCAGTGCATCGCCACAGAGCCCAAAAGCGTGGCCGCCGCCAGAACACCCGACGCACCCACCGATCGCCGATAGGAATGTCCAGAAGCCAGCATAACCGACGTGATCGTGATACCTTCGGGAATTTTGTGCAAAATGACGGCCAGCGAGATAAACACGCCCAATGCCGTAGATATCAAGAAACCCGTGGAAATGGCTATGCCGTCAAAGAGTGCGTGCAGTGCGAGCCCGACGAGTGCCGTACTCCCGACTGCGGTCGTCGCCATGTGCTCGGTGTGGGTCTCTTCCCCGAAATGGAAATGCGATGTGAACGTGTGCTCGAATAGATGCGCGAGGACGTACCCACCGAGAATCCAAAGCGACGCGTGAGCCGAGTGCTCAAAACTTCCGGGAATCATCGATATAAACACGGCGGCCAACATGAAGCCCGCGCCGAACGCGATGCCATTATGGATTCTGCGCTCGCTCGTATGGGCCGCCACCGCAAATCCCAGGCCGCCTGCCATCGTCGCCGCCGCGGCGATCAACGCAAAAAAAGTGCTCAATCCGATTACACGCACGCGCGCACGCCCCCGATTGGTCAGTCTTCAAATCCGAATCGACTCGATAAAAGCGTCGCACGCGGGGCCGGACTCTATAATGCACTTCTGATCGGGCCCCTCGAATTGGATCCGTACGCTGGGCTCACCTCGCCCCTGCCCGTATCTCGCCACAAGCGATGCCGTAGTTTTCAGGTCGTCCTCCCCGGGATCGCCATACAAAAGAACCACCGGTCCATTATAGTCCACAGCAACCGCGCTCCACGTGGATCTGGCGTAGTACTCCAGGAAATGATTTTCTGTTTCGTCTCTTCCAACAATTACTTTCACCCGGGGCGTGAGCCGAAAATGCCTGCCGACTCCGAGAAGGTACACGTTGTCCATGTCGAGTTGTTCGCCGTCATCCATATGGTCAAACAGGTCACGCAATTTTCGCGAATACGCCTCGTCGGTAAGAAAACAGCACCCGCCGGCCGGTTGCATGTATTCGTTGATCCCGTACTGCCGTGCAAGTTCTATCTGGGGCTTCCGTGTTCGACCGTACAGGCCGTGGAGCTTTTCGCGATCAATACGGCCGGCGCGTTCCACTTCGGTAGGCGGAAGAAGCTTCGCCGACAGCGGGCGGAGCAGGCGTCCCTCCAGGCCGGTCTGGCGTGCGATGAGATCGAGAGTCGGGCGCCTTTGCGACATCGGACGCTGCCCGATTACTTCTCCGGTAAACACGAAATCTCCACCGTTTTCTTCCATAAACCGCCGGGCACGATCAATCATGAAAACGCGACAGTCGATGCACGGATTCATGTTGGCCCCGTATCCGTGAGGCGGATTCATGACCATCGGCAGATAGTCGTCCGATATGTCGATGAGTTCCACCGGAATATGCACCTCGGCCGCAACGTGGAGCGCGTGATTGGCAACGGGGCGATCGCTGCGGCCGATGCGGCTGTTGTGTCCGGTGACGCAGAATCCGGTGAAAAAATGGAGGCACGTCACGTCGGCTCCGGCTTCCTGTACGACGCGCGCCGCCAGGGCAGAGTCGAGCCCGCCGGACAATAGTCCTATTCCGTGAGGTCTACCGGTCATGCTTGCATTACTATAATTCGGGCATCGGGTTGCGTCGGGACGGGCGCATACGGCGCAGTACGGCCAGACTATACACTACGCGGACAGCAGTTCCAATAAAAATGGCCGGGGGCGGATCGCTTCAGCGGGGCGTGTTCGGGTTGAGCGCATCCCCGAGGAAGTCCGACAGTATGTTGCAGCATACTACGACGAGAAATATCATCGCCCCGGGAAACAAGGCAATCCACGGGCAGCTTGCCAGCGAACTCTGGGCATTCTGGAGCATGGCGCCCCAACTTGGCGTGGGGGGTTGCAACCCGAACCCAAGGAATGATACCGCGCTTTCGATTATGATTGCCTGGGCGAGCACGAGCGCGATGGCGACGAGGCCCGGTGCAAGCGCGTGCGGCAACAGGTGTCGCACGATGATTCTTGCATCGGACAGTCCGAGTGTGCGCGCGGCATCAACAAATTCGGCTTCCCGCGCGGATAGGATTACCGCCCGTACGAGGCGTGCGACCTCCATCCACTGTGTCAACCCGATCATCACGCACAGAGCGGCAACCGACATATCCGGCGCCGCCAGACTCGAAACAAAAAGGATAACGAAGAAAACCGGAACCGCGAGGGCCATATCGACGAACCGCATCACCACAGAATCGACGAACCCGCCATAATAACCCGAAATACCGCCCGCAGTTACACCAATCAAGAATGCGATGAGCATGGAACCAAATCCGACGGCAAGCGACACTCGACCGCCGAACATAACACGCACAAAAATATCGCGTCCCAGGTCGTCCGTTCCGAACGGATGCTCCAGCGATGGCGCAAGGTACTGTGAAGACAGGTCAATCTGGTCCTTGTTGTAGGGACTCAGCAAGGGAGCAAACACCGCACCGAGCACGATCAGGCCCAGTACAATCATGGCTGTGTACGCGAGAGGGCTGTTGCGCAATAGCGACCGCACATCGCGGCGACGAGGTTGGCGCAATGTGGGCCGAAACGGTCGGTGCGGCACATGCCCGAGGGGTGCGGACGTGACCGTGGACGTCCCATCAGCGGGTGCAACGTATTCTCGGGTCGAGGAGACCATGGAGTGTATCAGCCACCAGGTTAAGGACAGCGATGATCGACGAAGCAATAAATATGATTCCCATGAGCCGTGTGTAATCCTGGCGAAGCAGTCCGTCATAGAACAGCCTGCCCATGCCGGGCCATGCAAAAATCGTTTCCGTGATAATCGATCCGGTGAACAGGGTGGGCAAGTTCAGAGCGATCACGGTGAGCACAGGTATGGCCGCGTTACGAACGGCGTGTTTGAATACAACGCTCCCCTTGGATGCACCTTTGGCCCGGGCCACGTCGATGTAGCGCATCTGCATCACATCGGTGAGACTCGCCCGCATGTAACGGCTCCAGCTCGCAACGAAGAGAAGCGATAGAACCATTGCGGGCATTACGAGATGCCGCAGGAAATCGATCACGGAGAATGGAACGCCCAGTGTCGACATTCCCGCGGACGGCAGGATATGCCACTTGACCGTGAAGAGCATCATCGTCATCAGGCCCAGCCAAAAAACGGGAATCGAAATCCCCACCAGAGCCACGATCGTGATAATCGAGTCATAGCGGGTGTATCTCTTGAGCGCGGCGATAATGCCCCCGGAAATACCCAACAGGAACGCCAGAACGAATGCGGCCCCCATCAATTCCAGCGTCGCGGGAATTCGCCGCGTTATCATGGTCAAGACGGGCTCACCGGTAACGTACGAGTGCCCGAAGTCGCCGTGGAATACCACCCGATTGAGCCACTTCACGTACTGCACCGCAACGGGCTCGTCAAATCCGAAATTTCGACGGATTCGGGCCACGTCGTCGGGTTGGACAAGCGGGCTGTTCGACAGCATGGCTGTCGGTCCACCCGGGGTGGTGTGCATTAATGCAAAACAGATGAGCGAGACGAGAAAAACCAGGGGAACGATCTCGATCATCCGGCGAAACACGTAGCGCGCCATGACACCTAACCATATGTACAATTGACAGTTACAGAACATCTCGCGGCGAGGCACGCCCCGCGGGGCATCAGAGATGCCAGATTCGTACCAACGATGTGGAGCGACTCAGCGCGACGACACGTCCGCGGGTGGATCGAGGTACCATGTGGACGCGTTCCATGTGTCGGCCGACGGCGTCGGGTTGGGACGGAAATTGTGCAGGCGTTTCGTGCACGGGTCGATTGCCGTGTACCAGAAAAGGGGCACGACGGGCGCTTCCTCTACCAGAATGTCGGAAACCCGACGATAGATCTGGACACGGCGCGCGGGGTCCGATTCGATGGCACCCTCCTTGACGAGTTTCGTAAGTTCCCTGTTCCGAATACGTGTATTATTCTGGCCATGCGGAGAAACCGCATCGGCCGCGTAAATGGCTTCCTTCGACGCCGGCGCAGGGCTCGACAACCACGCATACATCGCAATATCGTACTTTCCCGTTCGGATGATGCCGCCGTCTTCGAAAGTTCCGTACAGGACCGTCGGATTGTAGTTCCGGATCCTTAAATCGATGCCGATCTTCCGATACTGATCGCGGAGCACCAGTTCGGTCCGTTCACGGTTTGGCTGCCCCGCGGCCGCAGAGATCGTAAGACGAAGCGGCTTCCCGTCGCGGTCGAGAATGCCGTCACCGTCACTGTCGCTCCACCCCGCCTGTCGAAGTAGCACGCGCGCGCTCATGGGATCGTACCTGGTGCGTGCAGCCGCTTCCTTGTTGTAGTACGGCGAATCGGGCTTTTCATCGAGGGCCGCGACAGTAACGAGTCCCTGGTAGATCCGCTCCGCGATCTCCTTTTTGTTGGTAGCCCGCGCGATGGCCTGTCGAACCGTGCGGTCGGAAAGAATGGAATTCTCGGTGTTGAAATCGAGGTGTTCATACATAAACATCGGCGTCCGGTACACCTTTACGCCCTCGATGGCTGTCAATTGATCGACAAACTCGGCATTGGCATTGTCGAACCAATCGATGTCACCGGTTTTCATCTGTACAAGCAGCGTATTTTCATTCGGAATAAACTTGAAAATTATGGAATCCAGGTATGGGCCCACACCATAATAGTGCCGGTTTGCCGTCAGTATGAGGTTCGATCCTGACGTCCAACTCTTGAAACGAAATGGCCCGGACCCCACGGGAGCGTGGTGGAATGGCGCCGAATGGAATTTTTCCCCCGTGTAGTTGCGCAGAAGGTGCTCGGGCAGAACTGCCTCTTCAAAAAATGTCATCGACACGAAGTCCGGTGCGGCGTGTTTCAAGTGAAATACAATCGTCGAATCGTCCGGGGTATGACAACTCTTGACGATATCCCATCCTTCCCGGGATTCCACATTGGAGTGGGGATCCATGATGAGCCGGTAGGTGAATTTGGCGTCGCGGCTCGTCAGCCGCTGCCCGTCATGCCACAGCACGTCCGTACGAAGATGATATGTAATCGTGCACCCGTCGGGAGAAATTCCGCCGTTTTCCTTCGTCGGAATTTTGCGAATCAGGTCGGGAATCAAGTGAAAGTGGTCGTCGTACTTGACGAAATGAGAAAAAATGAGGTTGCATGCGAGAGTGGTAGTCGTCGCGGGGTGCAACAGCACGCTGAGCATCTCGGGTTCCTGATGCACCCCTACAATAACGCGCCCCCCGCGCGGAATGCCATCGGGCCCCACGCGGCTTTGCACGGGCTGTGCCCCTCCGTGCGCGGCATCCCCGGACTTCTGCGAACACCCCATCGCGAAAACGACGGCGAACGAGAATATGGTAAGGAAACGCATCATGCGCGGGGTTCACAGCAAGTTCCAGGCCGGGCATCGGTTGGGGCGCCCGGGGCCGGCGGCGATCCATCCGGGTTCGCACGCGTACACGGAGAGCGTATACCCGGGGCATGCCCGAAGAGCTGCCGGTTCTGGGCACGGAGGGGCCGGAAAGCCATTTGGCGGTCGGGCTGCTTCCGGCGGAAGCAGCGATCCGGTTGGTGGGCGGGCTATGGCGGGCCCGGTGGGCGCAGACGGCAGGCCCACCATCGACGCACGACGGGCCGGGCGCGCGCAACGCGACCGACCCGTTGTGGACTGGCAGTGCGCCGGATCAGGCGATTACGGTATCGATTTTCCCTGTGAGCTGTTCCTTCGGCTGGGCACCAATAATCCGCTCGACCACCTCTCCATTCTTGAAGATCATGAGCGTGGGGATCGACATGACCCCGTACTGGACCGCGAGCTGCTGGTTGTCATCGGTGTTGAGTTTGCCGACCTTCAGGCGGCCGGAGTACTCGGTGGCCAGTTCCTCGACGATTGGCGCCACCATCTTGCAGGGGCCGCACCAGGGGGCCCAAAAATCGACGAGCACGGGCACGTCGGCATCAATGACCTCAGCGGAAAAATTACCCTCGTTGAATTCGATTTCGTTCGACATTTCGCCCTCCTGTTGGCCGGCAGCCGGAATTTGCGAATCACCGGCCGCGCCGGCGAGCATTTCTTTGTCATGAATACGATCGGGGCCAACGCCCCATACATCTGATATTATGCCGTCGACATAAAGCTATGTAAAGCGGTTTGTCGACGTTAGATTGCCGATTGGACGAGAAATGGGCTCCAGCCTTACACCCCGCCGGAGGGAACAACCGGCCGGGACGGCGCCGGCCGCCGGTGGCGGTTGCGCCCTCCCATCCGTTGCGCCTTGCGATAAACCGCCGCAATTGTGTATCTTCGGTGAACCGTTGGAAACGATATGACGAGATATCCCTACAATGCACGTCCTCCCATGGGACTGCCCCTGATGCAGACCATGGTGGGGAGAATCATCGCGATCAATGTCGTGGTGTTGCTGCTGCAGGGCGTTTCCCCTGCGATTGATTACTACTTCGCACTCACCCCACAACTGGTCGTACAGCGCCTGTACGTGTGGCAAGTTGTATCGTACATGTTCCTGCACGGCGGATTCATGCATCTGTTCTTTAACATGCTGATGTTGTGGATTTTCGGGCCAACGATCGAAGCGGTGTGGGGCAGTCGACAGTTCCTGCGTTACTACCTAATTTGTGGAGTGGGTGGCGCGGTGGCGATGATGCTGCTCAGTTACCATTCCCGCGTCGTGGGAGCGAGCGGGGCGATCATGGGGCTCTACCTGGCCTACGCCATGATGTTTCCCGACAGCCGCATCTACCTGTACTTTCTTTTTCCGGTAAAAGCCAAGTACCTCATAATGGGGCTGGCCGTTCTTCAACTTGTCAACGGTCTCTCCGGTCCGTCGGGGATTGCCTATTTCGCCCATCTCGGGGGCATGGCCACCGGCCTTTTCTTCTTTCGTGCGCAAGTGCTCAACTGGTTCCGATTCCGAACCGGAGCCCGCCGCCGGTGGGACCATTATAAGCGAGAACGCAATGAACAGGAGTCTCGCCGCGAGCAGGACAATGTCGATTCGATCCTCGACAAGATATCCGATAAGGGCGTGCGCAACCTGTCCTCGACCGAGAAAAGAATTTTGGAGAATTACCGGCGGCGACACGGCGGAGACGACGAGCAATAGAAAATTGTCCGCAGAGCACCGCTGCAAACGGGCCGGGGCGCGCGCAGCGGTCCGTCGCCGTGGCGAAGCGCATCAAAAACGGTTGGCGTGGCGCGCCCCGTGCAATGGGTCGCGCGATGCAACGGATTCAGCCCGCCACGGGATGTGTTCTGGACAGCGCCATATCGAGAGCCTGGGATTCTTCGTCCCCGAGCTTGCGCGCCGCGCGTCCGCCGTCAATGCGAATCGCGTATCCCCGGCTGAAATTGGAGCCCACCAGGCTCGACAGGAGCACGCCGTTGGATTCCTCGTCGAGCAGACACAACGAATAGCTTTGATGACCCGCAACTCCCTCGAAGGCGTCGTACTTCACGAGCCCGATCCGCTTGAGGTGCTGTTGCCCTTCGGCGGCCAGCCGCGCGACCTCGCCAGACAGGTCGACCTGCTCTCGCCCCTGACGATCTACCGCTTCGAGAAGCGACGTGAGCGCCTGTTCGCCCCCCGTATCTTCCCCCGTTATTCGGCCAAACCTGCGCACAACGACCGACGACCTTGACAGCGCAATGGACGCGACGACGATGGACACGACGTTGAGCACGCCGAGAGTAACAACTACCCAAACGATATGGATGGAAACTGCATTTTGAATCGTGTGCACCCGGTTCTCCCGAAGTCAAGGTAACCCGCCGGGAATGCTACTGCGCACACCTTTGCGTTGTAAACAAATTATCACGCTGGATTTATTCGCCCCCCACCATTACGCCGGGCGCCGGCAGCGTCACAGGGTAAGGCGACGCTGCTGGCGCCGGGCAGGCTCGCCGTCAACAACCCGCCAATGCCGTCCTAGATCCGGATTTCGAGAGTGTACGTAAGATCAGCCGATGCGTTGGCCGCCACCGGAACATCGAAACGCAGGCTGGACACGGATTCCCGAATCGCATCGTGCGACGACCTGGTTACGCGCCAGTCGCCAGTTGGATGCTCGAATACCTTCACCGTCACGCCTTCGTCTTTGTGATTGCGAATCGTCACGCGGTAGCTCGATCTGTACACGTGGCCGCTTGACACCGTCTCAAATTTTGTCTGCACGCGTTCTGCGGTGATGTCGAACGCATTCCCCATATGAACACGGATTTTTTCGTCGCGTGGCGTATGGTCTATTTCGTCCTCACCAATAAACTGCAACGCTCCATCCCGGTCTTCCTTGTATACCCGTACCGTTCCCTTGGGAAGCGGCATGCCGAGATGGTTCTTTCGTGAATTGTCGAGGGTAAGGTAAACGCCCACTTTCGTGTTGCGGTCCACAGCGGTCCGCGCCGCAAAATACACGCGTTGCTGCGGGTCGTACACGAATTGTTTCTTCACCCCCACGTCGGGGGCCTCAAGGAGCGAAATCTGTTTGGTCTGATTGTCCCGTACCGTAGCCGGGCGATCCAGTTTATACAGGTGATACTCAAACAATTTTTGTTCCGAAAACTGCCTTTCACTGGGACGCTTCGGCATCGCCATGGCTTCGTCCACTACCACTCCGCGTCCGGGCTTTACGCGATTGACATCCCCCGCGACCAGCTTGAGCACGGCATTTCGATACGTTGTCCCGCTGCGATTATCGATGGTCACCCATCCCGTCAGATCCACTTTGTGGTCGTTGCGGTCGAGAACGGCGACGTAGTTTGCCTTCCAGTTGATTCCACCGGTCAGATAGCTCGCCTCCACCGTTTGCCGGGCGCGGTTGTTCTCGAGCAGCCAGACCAGCGAGGGTCGCGCGTGCAGCCCCGACGGCAACGACGGCAGCTCCACATTCCCCCACGGGTTGATGGCGATTTTTCCGCCGATTTCGTACACGTAACCGCCGTTGGTACCCAGAAGCTTCGCGCGAACTCGCTGTTCTTTTCCGTTCGGGTAGCGCACCAGTTCGAGTTCATGGCCCACATATTTCTGCATCAGCCGCGCGGGTGAGATCAGGTCGTATTCAAAGTTCTGTTCGAGTACGCGCAACGACGATTCGTGTCCGATCGTGCGAATGCTTACGCTCGTCGGGTCAATTTTCGCAGCAACGTCCTGAAACCAGAGATTCACCGTTCCGCGGGGCATCGCGAGATTCCGCACGTCGCGCACCAGGCCGAGGTTGCTGTTGTAGACCGTCAGTGAGATCGACTTCTGATCGTCAATGCCGCTCCTTGCGCGGGCGGGCGCATCGCCCGCATACGACACGGATGCGCCGATCAATAGACCTGCCGCACATACCGGAATTGCCAGGAAGGTTGTCCACTTCGTGTGGTGGATCATGGGATTACGCCTTTCTCCAAACAATGCAGGGCGAGAGAATACCCGCCCTCTCGTTCTTTGTACACGTGGATGCCGGCCCGGTGCCGGGCAAAGGCCCAGTTTTCGGATAGTACTGGATAATGGATGGTGCCGAGGGCGGGACTCGAACCCGCACAGACTGACGTCTACTACCCCCTCAAGATAGCGTGTCTACCAGTTCCACCACCTCGGCGATAGCCTTTCGTGCAATTTCGTCACCGGCGCGATGAATCGGCAGGCGCAGCCCCGGTGGGACCGCCACCGGTCGAATCGGTTGTTCCGCCGAGAATCTGGTCGATGCTCTTCCCGGCGGGAATCACGTTGTTCTGCCGCTCGGCCGCTTCGCGAACCACCGAGCGTGGCCCCGCGCTCTTGCGCCGGGAGGAAAGGAGAGCGAGAGACAGCGAGAGCACCATGAATGCAATCGCGAGGTACGTGGTCGTTCGGCTCAGAAAGGTTGCCGTTTCCTGACCACCAAACATGGTCTGGCCCCCGCCGCCGCCAAACGCGCCGGCGAGGCCCCCCCCCTTGCTCGACTGGAGCAGAACCACGATGATGAGCGTGATGCAGACCACCACGTGTATACCGAGCAACAAGCGGAACAGCATGGGATTCCGATCTCCCGCGGGCAGGGCCCGCTGCGATGTAGCACATGACAAAAAAAGACGGCGGTGACAATCCACCACCGGGATGCAGGATAGCAAACGCCCCCCGCTCGTGTCAACCGTCACCCGGGCAGATCAGGCTCCGGGCGCCGCAAGCGCGATTTCTACGAACGAGTTCACCTCGAGGCTCGCTCCACCGACCAGCGCGCCGTCGATATCCTCGATTGCCAGCAACGCGGCGGCGTTTTCGGGCTTCACACTGCCCCCATACTGAATTCGAATTCGTTCGGCAATTTCCGGGCCGTAGCGCTCAGACACACGGGAACGGATGAATCTGTGCATCACCCCCGCGTCGTCCGGCGACGCCGTCCGCCCCGTTCCGATGGCCCAGACGGGCTCATACGCCAGTACCGCGCGGATCGCCTCGTCAGCCCCGTGCCCGTCAAGCGCCGAGCCAATCTGCGTATCCACCACTTGCTCGGCGCGACCCGATTCCCGCTCATCCAGTGTTTCTCCCACGCAGAGAATCGGCGTCAGCCCGGCCGCAAGTACCGCCGTAAATTTCCGGGCAACGGTGGCGTTGCTTTCACCAAACACGTGCCGTCGCTCCGAATGCCCGACGAGAGCCACGGTTGCCCCCGCTTCCGCTGACATCGTGGCCGACACTTCACCGGTAAACGCCCCCGATTCTTCGTAGTACACATTTTGCACCCCCACCGCAACCGGGGTGCCCGCCAACGCCCGGGCAACGGCCGGGACCGCGAAAAACGGCGGGACAATCAGTAGATCGACTGCATTGAGTTCGCCTGCCCGTCCACGCAAACCGTCGGCATAACTACGCGCCTGGTCGATTGTCTTGTTCATTTTCCAGTTGGCCGCAATAAGTTTTCGTCGCATCACGCGCTCCCCATCATCCGGTCACCGAGGCCACGTCACACAACGCTTCCACCCCGGGCAGGGTTCGGCCTTCCATGAACTCGAGCGCTGCGCCCCCACCCGTCGATATGTGCGAAAACCGGTCCTGAATTCCCATCAGGCTGATCGCCGCCACACTGTCTCCCCCTCCCACGATGGTCGTTGCACCACGATCAGTCGCCGCCGCCACGGCTCGAGCGATATCCCGCGTACCCTCGGCGAAATTAGGTTTCTCGAAAGCGCCCATGGGGCCGTTCCAGAATACCGTCCCGGCACGCAGGATTTCCCGCTTGAAAAGATCTACTGTACGCGGTCCTATGTCCACGCCCATCCATTGTTCGGGAATATCGGCCGTCGAAACCTCGCGAGTAGGAGACGTGTCCTCCAGGGCCTCCGCAATAATCGTATCAACGGGCAACAACAAACGCGAATCACCGACGCGCGTACGCGCGAGCAGGTCCTTGCACATCGTAACGAATTCGTCGTCGACAATACTGTGCCCAATCTCGAGCCCCGAGGCGCGGAAGAATGTGTACATCATACCGCCACCAACCAGAAGAACATCCACTTTGTCCAGCAACGAGCGAATCAGATTGATCTTCCCTTTAATCTTGGCCCCACCAAGAACGGCAACAAACGGCCGCTTCGGTTCTGTGAGTGCCTTGCCCAGAGCATCGAGCTCTTTTCCCATGAGCAATCCAGCCGCCCGCGTTTCAAAAAACTCCGTTACGCCCACAGTAGAAGCATGGGCGCGGTGAGCCGTTCCGAACGCGTCGTTCACGTATATATCAGCCAGCGACGCAAGCTCGCGCGCAAAATCACGATCGTTCGCTTCCTCTCCTTTATGAAACCGGAGATTCTCCAGCATCAACACTTCGCCATCACGCATCACAGCGGCCTTATCTCGCACCTTCGAACCGATGCAGTCGCCTACAAACCGAAGGGGGTATTCGATGAGTTCCCCGAGGTGGTACGCCACGGGCGTCAAACTCAACTGCATATCCCGCTGCCCACGAGGGCGACCGAGATGACTCATCAAAATAAGACGCCCGCCGCGGCCAGCGATATTTTCGATTGTTGGCAACGTCGCCACGACGCGCGTATCGTCCGTGATGTTCTTGTCGCTGTCTATTGGGACATTGAAATCGACGCGCGCCAGCACCGTACGACCCGAAACGTCCACATCGCGAATACTCAGCTTCTTCATCCTGGAACACTCACTTTCCAATCAACCGCAGCATGTCCACCATTCGGCCCGAATACCCGAATTCGTTGTCGTACCACGACAAGACCTTGAACAACTTTTGACCAATCGACATGGTCGCACCCGCATCAAATACAGATGAATGCGGATTGCCCACGACGTCAACCGACACGATCGGATCTTCCGTGTATTCGAGTATGCCCTTGAGCGGCCCGTGCGATGCTTTTTTCATCGCCACATTGATGTCTGCTACTGTGCACTTTTTTTCCAGTTCCACGGTCAGGTCAACGAGTGACCCGTCGGATGTTGGGACGCGCACGGCCATGCCGTCGAGCTTGCCCGCGAGCTCGGGCAACACGGTTGTTACCGCCCGCGCTGCACCCGTAGTTGTCGGAATTATTGACACCGCGGCCGCCCGTGCGCGACGCAGGTCTTTATGCGGGAGATCGAGAATACGCTGGTCGTTGGTGTATGCATGAATCGTCGTCATCAATCCGCGGCGCAGTCCAAACGTCTCATCGAGCACTTTCGCCACCGGCGCCAGACAGTTTGTAGTACAAGAAGCCGTGGATATGATATTATGCTTTTTCTTGTTGTACTTGCGGTGGTTGACCCCCATCACAATCATAATATCCGGGTCGGGTGACGGTGCGGAAATGATAACCTTGCGCGCACCCGCCTCGATGTGCTTGCTTGCTTTATCGCGCGTACGGAACAACCCCGTCGACTCGACTACCACGTCTACGCCGAGTTTTTTCCACGGCAGTTTCGCGGGATCGCGCTCGGAGAGCACGCGCAGTACTTTCGCACCGACCTTGATTCCCGTCCTGGTGGCGCGAACCGCGGCCGGGAATCGACCGCGCACCGAATCGTATTTGAGGAGATGCGCGAGAATCTCCGGGCTGGTCAGGTCGTTGACGGCAACGACTTCGATCTGCTTGTTATTGTACGCGTGTCGGAAAACAAGTCGCCCGATCCGTCCGAATCCGTTAATCGCGATCTTGATCGCCATGTGGTCCTCCTTGAATGTGCGTTCAATGCGTATAGAGGGTATTTCGTAACAAAACCGGCTGCCCGGTTCTCCGGTGCCGGTAGGCGCGAACGCGCGTGGCGCTCGCGGTAACCGCTGTCCGGATTCCGGATGCGCGATGCGAATCGGGTGCCGGATATTCGGGGCGGGATGTGCCGGGCTCTATGGTAGACCGACCCCCACGCGTTGTCAAGTTGGTGAAAATGCCCGGCGTCCACGCACACCGTGGCGCCGTCCGCGGGGAGTGAACCCAACGCACCACACGCGAACTTCCACAGCACCGGCCTCTCGAAGAACGCGCACCGCTTCCCGCGCGGTCGCGCCGGTGGTCACAAGGTCGTCCACAAGCACGACCGGGCGGTGTTTCCAATTGCTGCCGCGGCGCGCACGGAACGCCCCGCGCACGTTTTCTGCCCTGGCCCCGGCTGCGACAAGCGACTGGCGCCTGTGTTCCCCGACGCGTATGAGGGCGTGTTCATCGACGTGCACGCCGAGGGATCGGCCCACCCATCGGGCGAGATCAGCAGCCTGGTTGAAGCCCCGTTTTCGGCGGGACCATTCGTCCATGGGTACAGGAATGAACACGGAATCGGAAGGCAGATCCGGCGCCCTGGCGCACATCGACCGGGCCAGCGGACGGGTTAGCGCGCGCAGACGACCGAACTTCCACGCGTGCACAAGCGCAAGCAGCGTATCCTCGGTGAGAAATGGGGCATGGACGGGCAAAGAAGACAACGCGGCCGCCGACCGCGAAACGCCGGGCGAGCCCCCTGCGCGCGTCTGGCCGCCGGGGTCCGGTTGTTTCGGCGCCAGGCTCAGACCGCCGGGGGCCTCCACCAGAGACTGAACGCAACAGTGACAAACCACCGCCGACTCCACAGGCAACCCACCGATTCGCAACGGCACCGGCCGGGCAATCTCTGCGGCAGCATCCCCGACGGGAAACGCCCGCCGCGGCGCTTCTTCGGGGTCGCGATCGCATAGAACGCACCGTTGCGGCGCCAGTACGTCCAGCGCGCCGGAAATGAACAACGACCAACCCGGCACCACTCACACCACCCCTGCGCCTCACCGGCGCTTCGCCGGTCAGCTGCCTGGCGGCCGGGACAGCGCCGGCACGCGGCGACGAAAGACAAGATACACACCGACAATTACAAGCACTACGCTGATCAATTGATTGAACGTCAGCCCGGCGAGCACACGCGCATTGGCTTCATAATACCGGAAAAAATCCACGGTAAATCGCGCGATTCCATAGAACACGAGAAGTGCGCCGAAGACCGCTCCCCGGCGCATTAAATAACGCTCGAGCCCGATCAACAGCAGAAAGATGATCAGCCCGTAGGCCGACGAGTACAACTCTGTCGGGTGAAGTGCCACGTGGGACACCCCCAGAGCCTGGGCATCGAGAAGGGCAGCATGACCGGCGGGGCAATTCCCGGGAAATGTCACACCCCACGGCATGGTAGTGGGCTTTCCAAAGCAACACCCACTCATAAAACATCCCACGCGCGTAAACATCAAGCCGAGGGCAATGCTCGGTGCCATGATATCGGCCACTTCCAGGAAAGCGACTCCCTTTCGCGACACGAAAATGTACGCAACCAGCAATGCGGCCAGCAGCCCTCCGTAGAATGTTGCTCCGCCCTGCCAGAGCGCGAAGACGTCGAGTGGATTGTGGAAGTCGGGCAGGTGAAACACCACGTACAGCAATCTCGCGCCGACAACCGCGGCCAGAATGATATATACGCTGAGGTCGAGGATCAGCTGGGGTTCCACTCCTCGTTTTTGCGCGCGGCGGGCCGCCACCCAGATTCCCACGAGAAAGCTGATGGCCAGCATAAAGCCGTAGGATCGGATGTGCACGAATCCCAAATTGATCAATGTCGGGTGCATCGAGTCTCCTTTTCCCATCCGGGTCGTATGGGGCCGAACGTGCTGGTAATATAGGGCATACCGGATCGATTGTCAGCAATCAGTCCATTCGACAATCAGTACTCGTACCAGCGCGCGCTGGCATTGAGCAGGAATCCGATCAGGAAGCTACTGACCAGGAGCGAGCTGCCGCCGTAGCTGACGAAGGGCAATGGAATTCCCGTCACCGGCGCCATACCCGTCGTCATGGCCACGTTGACCGCCACCTGGAGAAAGAAGTAGGCCGCGATGCCGACGCAGACCGTGCTCGCAAATTCACTCTTGCATTTTTGGGCGACCGCCAGGGCCCGGTACACGATAATCGCAAACAACGAAAGCACCACGAGCGCTCCGACGAAACCCATTTCTTCCCCGAGCACGGAAAAAACAAAATCGGTATGTTTGGCGGGGAGAAATTCCAGCGCCTTCTGTGTCCCGGCCAGGTAACCTTTGCCGCCAAACCCACCCGACCCGATCGCGATCTTCGACTGGATTACCTGCCAGCCGGCGCCGAGACGATCGACGTTCGGATCGAGAAAATTCAAGATTCGCGTCTGCTGGTAGCTCTTCAGGTCGTTCCAAACCACCGGAACCGCCAGTCCAATTCCCAGATTGGCCACGATGAGTGAAACGCTTTCGAGGAGCCTTCTGCGCCGTACGTACGCGACGGCGAACACAGCCACGATGAACACCCCGAAAGGCCACGGGTTGTGCGACATGTCGCCGTACACAATCAGAAAGCTCGTCACGAACGGAGAAAGAAGAAAAATAATATGGATCCCCCGGAATCCGCGCCAGTACATCATGGCCAGGAGCAGCCCGGGGAAAACCAGGGAGGTTCCCAAATCCGGCTGGCGCAGAACCAACAAGAAAGGGACGGCGAACAGGACGAGAAGGTGAACGAGCTTGCGAATGCGATTGGGATCCCCCCGATGCCCGGATAGCGCGCGGGCCCATACAAACAAAACGCCTACCTTGGCGAGCTCAGACGGTTGGATATTCACCGGCCCGAGGGCGATCCAGCGCTGCGTTTCCCCCCGGTTTGGCAGCAGCAACACGGCGACGAGCAGCACGACGCATGCGGCGTACATCACCTGCGCGAGCGTCTCATACACACGAAACGGCACGACGGCTCCGAGCAACAGCGCGACGGACCCAACGGCGAGCCAGAGGAGTTGCCGCTGCAGATAGACCGACTCTACCGGGGCGCCACTGACCCGCACCGGGTGCCCGGCCGAATAGAGCGTGGCCACACCAATTACACACAGAACGAGCGCAACAAACAAGATCAGCCAATCGCATTCATGAGACGCTTTCACTGGCCCTTGCCCTCCCCTCCTTCGGCCCCGATGCGCGTGGAAACCGTCGCCCCAAAGTAGGATGCGAAGAAATCGCGCGCGATGGGCGCCGCGATTTCCCCGCCGTGCCCCGCGTTTTCCACGATAACGGCCATCGCGATCTCCGGATCATCGGCCGGCGCATACGCAACGTACAGCGCGTGGTGACCACCATGGGGATTTTGCGCGGTACCCGTCTTTCCCGCCGTGGCGAGCCAGTCCAGACGAGTCCAATGCGCCGTGCCGTCCGCATCATCCACAACACCCCGCATGGCGCGGCGCAAAAAGGAAACCGTTTTCGGGGCGAGTTCGGGGACCCTCCTTCGACTCCATGCAACGGGCGCTTCGCCCTCCACGTGGTTGACAAGGTGTGGTGTAACCAGGTACCCGCCGTTCGCCACCGATGCGCACACGCGTACCAGCTGGAGGACGCTGACAAGGTATTCGCCCTGGCCGATGATATTGTTGAGCATCTGCCCCTGCGTCCATTTACCCGAACCAAGGCGCCTGTCGTAATACTTGCGGTCGGGAACAAGCCCGCTCGTCTCCCCCGGCAGGTCGATCCCGGTCGGCGCGCCGAGTCCGAAGTCACGTGCCGTCGCCGCGAGCATATCTACGTCCATGATCTCGCCAACTTTGTAGTAATACACGTCGCAGGACTGAATGAACGCGGTCATGAGATTCATGGCCCCGTGGCCCGACGCCTTCCAGCAACGGTATATGCGATTTCCGAAGCGGCGAATCCCGGAGCAGTACACCAGGATTTCGCCGGGATCGACCAGATCGTTGCTCAGAATCGCCGCCGTGCTGACAATCTTGAGTGTCGACGCCGGAGGGTAACGCGCCTGTGAAATGCGGTTGAACAGCGGCTTGGCGTCGTCGTTGAGCAGGGCGTCGAGGGCGGCCTGGGGGATGCCGGTCGCGAACAGGTTGGGATCGAACGTTGGGTAACTCGCCGCCGCAAGTACTGCACCGTCGTGTACGTCAATCACTACACCGGTCGCGGGTTTATCACCGGTTAGCAGTTCTTCCAGTCGAGCCTGTAATGCCGCATCAATCGTCAGATACAGATTCGCTCCCGCACGAGGCGGCGTGGACAAATCCGTCAGTTCGCCGAGTACCAATCCCGAGGCATTCACTTCGAGTACACGTTGTCCGTCTGTACCGCGAAGTTTGTTTTCGTACTGCAGTTCGAGTCCCGTCTTTCCCGCCATGTCGCCCGGATAATACCGGCGCTCGCCACGCTGGTTAATTTCCGCGTCCCCCACTTCCCCGACATAGCCAAGTAAGTGCGCAGCGAGCGTGCCCTTGCGGTATCTACGCCGCGCCTTCGACACCACGCGAAGCGTCGGGAATCGATCGCTATTTGCCCGAACGAATGAGACCGTGAACTTACCCGCGTCCGGAATAACAGGGAACGCGGCGTATCCATTCTTTTTTTTCCACGCGTCGAAGTGCTGCATTATACGCGTGGTATCAAGAGGTAACCAGGCGGCAAGTTGCGCGACCGTGCCGGACACATCCTCGCGCGTGTGCCACGGCATTTTGACTTCGAAGTGTAAAACGTTGTCGACGAGAATATGCCCCGCGCGGTCTTTGATGAATCCACGTGGAGCAGGAATTCGTTCACGTTGCAGCTGGTTATCGCGGGCGAAACCCGCGTACTGATCGTGCTGTATCACTTGAAGGAAAAACAGACGCCCGCACAGAACCACGAACAGGATTCCCGCAAATACCCCGAGAACGTGCGCGCGGCTCCTGCCACGAGCGATACTTCTGTTATCCCGCTTTCCCAACGCCCATCCACTCCGTATCGATGCGAGCGATGACGCGGTCGGCGATTACACCGGCTACGGCAGTGAGAACGGCCGAGGGCAGAGCCACCGCGAATATCTCTCCAATTGAAGTACCTATGCGTGGCCAGTGGTAGACGAACAGATAAATGGCGTCGTGCATCCACGCGACGGCAACGAACAAGCCGAACTTGAACAGAATGTTGTCGGGAAATGTGCGGGCTCCCACTTGTCCCACCGCATATCCGACGATACTGCCGACGAGCGCATTGAGTCCCAGAAGATCGGCATTGCCAAGATCCAGGATGAAACCGATAATAAATCCCGCGATCGCCCCATATATCGGCCCTCGTATGAGGGCCAGAAAAATCACAATCAGCAGAATGAAATCCGGTTCTACCGGCCCAATCGCTACACGAGGTGCCACGACCGCCTGGAGTAGCAGAAAAATCAGCACGGTGATTACAAGGTAGATTGTCCTCATTTCCTACTCCGAAGAATGTCCTGCATGAGCAGAGTATCGGCGTGTTCATAAAACACCGATTGGTCCCAGGGCACTTCACCGGTCATCACGAACACTTCCTCCAGGGAACGAAAGTTCACCCTGCTTCGTGCCAGCACATGCAGCGTTAGTCCGTCTTCCGCTTTGCGCACCTGCGTAACAACCGCCACCGGAAACCCCTTGGGAATCACCCCGCCAAAACCGCTGGTCAGAAGCGTGTCGCCCGGCGTGACGTCTTCGACCGCACTCACACTGGTCAGTGCAAACTCATCGCGCCGCCGCCATTCGAGCACCCCCACCACACGGCTCCGTTTGTCTATACAGCTCACCGGCTGATTCCGACTACACACGAGTTGCACCCACGACGAACGTGGACTCACGTGAATCACGCGTCCAATCAGCCCCTGGTATGAAAAAACGGGCATCCGTACGCGCAGGCTATCGTTCGCACCCTTGTCCACGACAAGTACAGATTGATAACGGTCAAGTGCGCGTCCAATTACTTCGGCCGGCGACAGTCGATAAAACTGGTCTTCCTTGAACGCAACAAGCCGCCGTAGCCGCTCGCGCTCCGTGCGAAATTCGAGGAGCCGCTCGCGCTCGAGCATCAGGCTCGCAACCATCCTCCGCAGGCGCGCGTTTTCCTCCCGTGTGGAAACATAATCCTCGGCGAAAGTGGTCCAGCGCTCGACGGGAACGTAGAGGACATCAAGAATCCTCTGTGCCATGGACATCCGCGCCGGACGCGGCATGATCATCATCGACATCGAAAGCGCGACGAGAATTCCAAGAACCGTCGTGTCACGGTGAGTCTGAAACAGCGCGGAAAACGAATGGTGCAGCCATCTAGTCATGCACGCCCTGCATCAGTATACGTTCGTACAGATGAAGGTTATCGAGCACCTTGCCAGCGCCGAGCACAACACATAACAGGGGGTCGTCCACAACGTTGATGGGCAGGTTGGTTTGTTCCTTGAGCAGCGTGTCGAGTCCGCGCAACATCGCTCCGCCACCGGTCATCACGATACCGCGATCCACGATGTCGGCGGCCAGTTCCGGCGGGGTCTGCTCCAGGGCGTTCTTGAGGGCGTCTACAATTTGTGCAATCGGTTCGCTGATCGCCTCGCGGATTTCCTCGCTGGTCAGCTTGAGATTCTTGGGAATACCGGCGACCAGATCGCGGCCTTTTACCTCCATATCGAGCACGGGATCCTCGCGCGTGGCCGACCCGATCTTAATCTTGATCTGTTCGGCGGTTTGTTCTCCGATCAGAAGATTGTAGGTACGCTTAACATAGCTTACAATCGCGTCGTCCAGTTCGTCCCCACCCACACGAATTGAGCTGTCGGCGACAATGCCGTCCAGCGCAATCACGGCAATTTCTGTGGTACCGCCACCGATGTCGATAATCATGTTCCCCGACGGCTTGTCCACCGGCAGCCCCACACCGATAGCCGCCGCGATCGGCTCGGCGATCAAAAATACTTCTCGTGCTCCCGCGTGCTCGGCACTGTCGCGCACGGCTCGCTTCTCGACTTCGGTGATACCCGACGGAACCGCAATTACGATTCGTGGCCGAATGAATAGTTTTCTTTTCTGCGACTTGCGGATAAATTCACGGAGCATCATCTCCGTGATCTGAAAGTCTGCGATAACACCGTCTTTGAGCGGCCGGATCGCATTGATGTGCTGCGGGGTTTTTCCGAGCATTGCTTTGGCATCGAGCCCGACTGCGTACGATTTGCCAGTAGACTGCTCTACGGCCACCACCGATGGCTCGTTGAGCACGATGCCGCTTCCCTTCACAAACACCAGCGTGTTCGCTGTCCCGAGATCGATTGCCACATCATTTGTGAGAAAATTCGTCAGCCTGGAAAACACGGATGCTCCCTTATCCGTTAAAAATAGCCGCCTTCTTTCAAACTCTCATAGCGCCCGGACCCGATAATCACGTGGTCGAGCAATTCGATACCCATCAGTTCACCGCACCGGGCAAAACGCCGCGTAAACTCGATGTCTTCCCGGCTCGGTGTCGGGTCCCCGGTGGGGTGGTTGTGCACCAGGATAATCGACGCTGCACTCGCCGCAATCGCCGGCTTGAGCACCTCGCGCGGATGGACGATTGACGCGTTGAGTGAGCCAATGGATACCGTCACCGATCGAATCAGCCGGTTTTTCGTATTTAACAATGCTGCACGGAAGTGCTCGCGATCGAGGTGCGCCATGCTCTCGGTGAAATACCCCGCCACATCCTGCGGAGATCGCAATGAGCACCGGTCGCGGGGCGCGTTGAGAACGCCACGGCGTCCCAGCTCAAACGCCGCCACCAGCCGCGACGCGCAGGCTGTACCGATGCCCGGTATGCCACGAAGGTCGTCGACCTCTGCGCGACCGAGTTCCCCGATACCGTCGAAACGTTCGAGTACGCGCAACGCCACCACCAGCGCGCTGGCAGACCGCGTTCCACTGCCGATAACGACCGCGATCAACTCCTGCAACGACAACTGCGCTGCACCACCTTGATATAGCCGCTCACGTGGTCGTTCGGCCACCGGAATCGACTGCACACCCATCCGCACCCCCATCTCTCCACCCCATATGCGCTACGCCCGGTCGGTGGCAGGCTACCACCGGTAGCCCGCTCCGGGCAATGCCTTTTCCCTGCCCCGAGGGCGATGGAACTCCAAGTGTCAACGCCAGTTGACGGTTCGTCTACGTGAGAACACGCATCTGTTCCCGGGCAAAATCCACCCACGCATCCGCCGGATACGCATGGACGAGACGCTCGTAGCACCGCCGGGCGCGCCCGGGGTCGGCGAATGTCGCCACGTGCAGATTCGCGGCACGGAGGAGGGCGAACGGCGCCTCCACATGGTCCGGGTAGCGGGTCGCAAACGCCTCGTATGCCTTTACTGCGCTCTGGCTCTTGAGATTTCTTTCCAGACCAAACGCCAGATCGAGCATCCGTTCGGCGGGCAGGGCAAAGGCAGGGAACCCGCGTAGAGCTTCCTCGAAGTACGATTCCGCTTCGCCCCGGCACCCTGCATCGAGCAGCCGCTCAATCGCGTCCCGGTAAAAACGCTGCGCCGCGCTCATGTCTCCGGTCTGTACGCACGAGCGGGCCAGATCGACGAGCCCGCCCGTGTCGTTCGGCCGGGCCTCCACGTAGTGCGACAGGGCGTCGCGCGCACCCAGGAAATCACCGCGGCGCAGAGCGCGCCGCGCGGTAACCCGATACGATTCTTCCCGCCCGCGGCGAATTCCACCGGTTAGCGCAACAAACAAAATTCCGAACAGAAACCCCGATATGTGCGTTACGTGGGCCACGCTGGCCGACCCGCTCTGGAGCTGTACCAGACCGCGAACGATTTGCATCAGCACCCAGAGGACGAGCGCAAAGATGACCGGTACGTCCGTGTGTCCCGCTTTCGTGTAGGCGAGAAGCGGCGCATACACCCACCACGCGATGCGCACACGTACACGGTAGAGCCGCACGAGAAACGCCCCGAGAATCCCACTGATCGCCCCGGAGGCCCCGATGATGCCGAGCTGGCGGTGCAGCACCATCCCATTCCACACGCCCTGGGATACATTGCCCACCACCGCAGCGCCGAGAAATAGCAGCGTGAACCCGGCACTGCCGAGGCGGTCTTCGAGCGCCGCGCCAAAGAGCAGCAGATAAACCATGTTGCCGATCAGGTGCATCCACCCGAAGTGCAAGAATGCCGACGCGACCGCGGCACCCCACCCCGATTGGCCCGGGTAGTAAATGAAATTGTAGAAATCGAGCGGGGTCGAATCGGGAAAGAAGCGAACCATCGCAAACACCGCCGTGCACAGCGTCGCGAAGAACACCGTCATGACGGGAAAACGGTGGGTGCCGGCGTCGGTGCCGACGGGTACGTAGAAGAAGAAATACATGCGCCTCGCTGCACGGAATCGATTCGAGCCCCGGCGTTGGTGGCTGCAAGAAACGCGCCGCCACCGCCGGAAACACACGACGCCGCACCCCCCGAACACACCGGTGGAACCGCGGAATTCGTCGCGGCCCGGGCGGTACCGGATTCGCCGGCAGGGCGTGTGCCCCGGGCGAACGCCGGCCGGTAACGCGGGCTCGTACCGGCAGGTCACCGGGGGAACCCCGGCGGGCCGACACGAAAAAACCGGGCCCCTTCCGTAGAAGGGACCCGGAACAACCACCGCAGGGGCACCGCCGAAGCAGCACTCTGCTCTCCTACACCTAGTAGTTGTATACCGCCGAAATCCGCGCCACCGGACCGGTACCACCCGTCAGATACCCCGAGTAGCCGGTCAGCCAGTAGCCTACGCTGAACGGCGCATTCTCGTTGAGCTCCATGTCGACAGTCCACTCGGACACGTCGAAGCCCAAACCGAGGTACCAGTTGAATTCCGAGGCATTGAACGGATAGACGCCTGCCAGCGCGGACGGCGTGCCCGCGTAGGTCTTGATCTCCTGGCCATTGTTGCGTGTGCTGCGAGTGTATCCCATGTTGTGCTCCGCGCCCACACGCGCCGTCATCCACGGCTTGACCTGCGTTTCGAGCGCCATGCGGATCGTCGGCAGGTACGTGGTTTTCACCTCGACGATCGTCGCGCCCGCCGTGTCGGGATTTGAGAACTCCCACTTATTCTGGCCCACTTCGGCCGCGATCACAAACATGCTGTTCTGGTTGACGTCGATGGTTACACCGGCACCACCCTTCCACTGCGTCACCTTATCGCCGTTGGGCAAGGGAAGCGTCGCGGAATTATTCTTCGAACTGTACTCGGCGTTAATGAACTCAAAGTTCACTGGTACGGTAACTTTGTCGAGCCAGTCATAGAACAGACGCCCTGCAACATCAAACGCTGTCTTGCTGTCCCATTCGGCCTTTGTTCCGGCCGGCCCCTCCATGGTGCCCCCGGCGAACGCCACATTGACCAGACCATCAAACGAAAGGTCTTCATTGTTCGACCATGAGATTCCGCCACCAACCGTCGTCCAGCTGTTCGACACCGAGGTGTCGGGCTGCGTCATCTCCCACTTGAACGCCGAGCGCGTGAAGTTGAGTCCCAACGACAGGTTCTCGTTGAGATCCCAGCCACCGGCAAGATCCCACGTGTTGATCGGCGTAACGGCAGATGGACCCGACGTACCGAGAACGTTCATCGCCACCATACCCGGCGTAAACATCGTGAAGAACGGGTTGGCCGACCACAGCCCCGGATGATCGAGCTGGTTCTCGTTGAGCGACACGCGATAGGTACCGTAGTCGCCGCCCTTGAATGTCCAGCTCAGTCCGCGGGTGTTGGTTAAGGTCCCGAATCCGGAAAACGATCCGGCCTCGGCCGTCACCTGATTGGCATAACTTGTGAGCGTTCCATACCAGCGATTGACGTTCGAGTCATCGCTGTAATAGTCACCCGTGTTGGCCAGCGAACGCACGCGGCTCGTCGTCGCGAACGCGAGCGAAACGCCCAGCACCGTCACGAGCATGGATACAAGAATGATCTTGTTCCAATTCCTGATCATATTGACCTCCTCTGGTGGGAATGGCAGCTGTCATCAGCCGGCTTCGCCGGCCCATTCCCTGTCACTAATCATGTTCGTTCGTTGATGTTCGCCCGTGCGAACGTCCGACCGCCGAGTGACGACCGGTTCGAAACCAGATTCCATCACCTCCTTCACGACAGGAAAACCAACCCGATTTCAATTCAATTTTATTTCGTAGTTAATTGCGCGAACCTGGTTGCAGCGTTGCCGGTGACCCCCAGGCCCCGCTTTCGTCCTCGAATCCCGGCACCACAGCGGAACCGGAACTTCGGTAGCGGAAAGTATCCGTGCCCACACACGTTGTCAACGTCATTTTTGCGATATAGTGAAATCTATCACAAGCCCGCCGCGTCATCCGGCGACAGAACGTCGCGTGCAAATCGCCAGATGTGGTGCAATCGCGGCTCGTACAGGCGATGAGACGGGTCTATTGACCCCACCCGGACCTGCCCGTACGCGTGCAGGAACAGGCCGTCGGACAGCGCCATCGCGACGTGTGTAATGTGGTCTTCCTCGCGTCCGAAGAACAGCAAATCGCCCGTGGCGACATCATCGGGCCGGCCCCCGTCGATGCGCACGCCGAACCGGGACTGCATGTCGGCATCGCGTGGCAACGCGCGGCCTTCTAGTCGAAAAATGCGCTGGATCAGCCCCGAGCAGTCGAAGCCTTTGGGGGTGGTTCCCCCCCAGATGTACGGGATACCGAGGAAGCGGAGGCCGGTCGACGAGAGTCGCTCACGGATCGGTCCCGTGCGTCGGGCACCGCGCAGCGCGCGCGACATCACGAACCCCTGGCGGCCATCGGCCAGCCGCACGGCGCGCCAGCCACGCCGGGCGCACGGGCGCGAGATCAGCTGCGTTCCCATGACGAGGTCGGTGACGGGCAACGATGACCCGGTGGGTTCACAGAACACTTCGGCACAATTGGTGTCCACGCGGTGACGCGCGGCGGCGCGCCATCCGTCCAGCGCATCGCGGGGAATTGTTGCGAGGCGCCACGTGCGTACCTATCCGACGTAGCCGTCATCGATTCGCACCAGCATCCAATCGCCGTCGTCGCGGAGCACATCCACTTCGTCCCCATAGATGATCTGTGTGCGCAGTTCGGAGGCATGGGACGGGTCGCGCCGTACATCCACCGCACTACTGATCGCGATCACCACGGGGTCACCAGGTCCGTTGCGGCCGTGCAGCACGCGGTACTCGATACGGCAGCCCGCCGCGCCCGGGCCGACGCGTGTGCGCAACGCATCCACAAGACCCGCGTCGGTTCCCTCCACACAAATACATTTTCCATCGGGGATGGACACCCGCACGTTCGTATAGCACACGCGGCTGTCCAGCCCGTGCTCGCTGCGCAACGTTTCGATGGCGTCGTGAATTCCCTTCAGGTCGATCAGATTCGCCTCCCCATTCCGCGCGGATCGAGAATGTCGCGCAGGGCATCGCCCGTGAGGTTAAACCCGAGCACGGCCGCCGTAATCGCCAGACCGGGCACAAGAGACACCCACGGTGCCACGCGCAGGTAATCGAGTCCGGCGCTCAGCATCGAGCCCCAACTGGCCTGCGGAGGCTGCGCCCCCAACCCCAGGAAACTCATCGACGACTCGGCCATAATCGCCATGCCCAGACCCATCGTGAACACCACGGTGAGCGTACCCGCGACGTTGGGCAGCAGGTGGCGAACGATGACACGCACATTGGACATGCCGAGCGATTGCGCGGCGGCGACAAAATCGCGTTCACGCAACGATAGCACCTGTGCACGAACAATGCGTGCCACGCCTGCCCAACCTACAAATCCCAGCGCAATAAACAACGCGGCCGTACTCGGCCCCACGGCCGCGACCACGGCGATCAACAGAAGGAGGCCTGGATAGGCGAGCGTCACGTCGGCCGCGCGCATAACCATCGCGTCCACGCGTCCGCCAAAGTATCCGGCCACAAGTCCAAGCCCGGCTCCCAGCACAATGGCGATTAGCCGCGACAGTACGCTGACAAGCAGCGAAAATCGCGCCCCGTAGAGAAGGCGCGTGGCGATGTCACGCCCGAACACGTCGGTTCCCAGCAGATGTGCGCCACCGGGCGGCGTCAGAGATCCATTCATATGGATAACGTTGGGGCTGTACGGAGAAAGCCACGGGGCGAATACGGCGCCCAGAACAACCACAGCGACCAGAACACAGCCCGCTATTCCGCCGGGATGGGTACACAAACGACCGAGCAGCCGGGCGAAATACCCGTGCCCGGTCCCGTGCGCCTCCACAGCTGCAGCGACCTCAGCCATTCGTACCTCCTCCGACACGCACGCGCGGATCCACGCGTGCGTACACCAGGTCAACGAGCAGGTTCACGGTGAGGAAGAGCACAGCCATGAACAGCACAGCCCCCTGGATCGCGGGTAGATCGCGCTCCAGAATCGCGCGGAGGGTAAATCGACCGAGTCCGGGCCACGCGAAAATCGATTCCGTGAGTACCGCGCCGCTGAGAAAACTGCCAAAATCCGCGGCTACCACGGTGACGATCGGGAGCAGGGCGTTGCGCAGGGCGTGGCGCAAAACGGCGCGCGGACGCGACGCGCCCCGTGCGCGCGCGGCCTGGATATACAGTTCTCCGGTTTCTTCGACCACGCTGGTTCTCGTGATTCGCGCCACGTACGCCGCCGATGCCTGTGCCAGTGTCACGGCTGGCAGCACCAGGTAGCGCAACCCGCCGCTGCCCGCGCCCGAGGCCGGCAACCAGTTCAGACGCACGGCAAAAACGTAGACCAACACCACCCCAAACCAGAATACGGGCATGGAAACCCCGATGACCGTCACCGACATCGTCAACAGGTCGACCGGTGTGCGCCAGTAGTAGGCAGACACCACGCCGGCCCCAACGCCGAGCACCACACTGAGAACCATCGCCGCCACAGCCAGACGCAATGTGTACGGAAAGCGCTCGCGGATCGAGTTCCAAACGGGTTGCCCCGTAACATACGAGTTTCCCAGGTCGAGTCGGGCAAGGCTCCCAAGATACCGCACATAACGAACGGGGAGCGGGTCGTCGAGGTGCATCTCGTTGCGCAAACGGTCGAGGGTGGCCTGATCATATCGTTCCCCGACCATGCTCAGCACGGGATCGCCGGGCAAAACCTGCAAAAGAAAGAACGTCAGGGTAACCACCCCCAGGAGGATGGGAACGAAAACCAGGAGCCGTCTGGTGGTATAGGCAAGCATACGCGGCGAGAATACCTGAACCGTCCCACGCGTGTCAGCGGGTTTGTCGTCCGCGGGAACCCGGGCTGTGGGTCGTGCGAAGAATGGCCCGTTCCCCGTGTGGCTCTCGTGCACCCCTCCGTTGCCGCAGAGGAACCATGCGCCAGGTATGCCCGGCACCAGCATCCGGCAGAACCCGCGCTCTTATTGCGATACGTCGCCGTCAAGCGACACACCCGTCAGGTCTCCTCCGGTATATATCGACGGAACGGAGAACCCGCGCACGCGGGGCGCAATCGCCCACACGCTGCGGGGGAATAACAGGTAGATCCACGGCGCGTGTGTGTACACCAGGCTGTCTGCGCGTGCGTAGAGCGACGCGCGCCGCCCGGGCTGTACCGTGTGCGCCGCGCGGTCGATCAGCGAATCCACAACCGCATTGCGAAAGAACGACCGGTTCCCCCCTCCCCCCACATTGTCGGAATGAAACAAGGGGTACAGAAAATTTTCCGCATCGGGATAATCAGCAAACCAGTCCAGGAAGAATGCATCGACTCGCCCCGCAACGACTGCTTCCTTGAATGCGCTCCACTCGCGTCGCACCAGCTTAACACGAACCTGGATCGCCGCGAGGTAGCCCTGCACGGCTTCGAGTAACCGATTGCCCTCTGGAGAATCGCGCTGCCAGATCTCCATCGCAAACCCGTGCGGGTAGCCCGCCGCCGCCAGGAGCGCCCGTGCGGCGCGTGGATCGTACGGCCACCCCGGTCGTTCGCGATATCCGGCAAGAGCCGGTGGCACCGCACCCCGTGCACGAATACCCTGCCCCTGTTCCAGTACCGCGATCAGGCGATTGACATCGACGGCCATGTTCAGCGCGCGGCGCACGCGCTCATCGCGCAACGGCCCGCGCGTGGTGTTGAGCCCGATATACACCACGCGCAATTCGTCGCGATCAACAAGACGCACACCCGGGCGAACAGAGTGCCGGAACCGCCCGACCTCGGCCGGCGGAATCTGCAACACATCGAGGGAGCCCGATTCAAACTCGGCTACACGCGTAAACGACTCGGGAATAATACGATATCGAACCGCATCGATCTCGCGCGCCCGGCGCCGGCTGTACGGATTCACGCGCAGCTCAATGAAGTCCCCGCGTTTCCATTCCGCGAGTCGCCACGGCCCCGAACCGGGGGGCAACCGCTCGCGCCCACGCGCTCTCTTCGGGGCGGCCGCCGCCGGTCGTGCGGCCTCGGTGCGATTCGCTCCGTGATCCGAGCCACTACCGGTTGCGGTCACGCCCGTGGCGGCAGCGCCGATGGACGCCGGGCGGCCGTTTCGCGCCAGCCCGGTACCCTCGGGGACAACCATGGCCGCTGGCATCGCGAGCAGGCTTAAGAACGGGCTAAACGGCTCGTCGAGTTCCACAACAACCGTCGAATCATCGGGCGCGGATAACCCGTCGGCCGGGCTGTCGAGCGTGGCCTGCGCGGCGCCCCGGATTCGGTCGAGAACCCACCGTCGCGGCGACGCTACCGACGGGGAAAGTACGCGGTTGAAACTGTATACGACGTCGCGCGAGGTCACCGCACGCCCGTCGGAAAACCGTACGCCGGCGCGGAGATCAAACGTGTACCGCAGGCCACTGGAGTCCACCGTCCAGCGCCTGGCCAGTGCGGGCACGAGTTTGCCCGCCGCGTTGAACCGCACGAGGCCCTGGTAGATTGCCGCGCAGATTTCCCCCCCGGAAACGTCGACGGCGAATGCCGGATCAAGCCTTGAGGGCGAGGTTTTTAGCGCAAGTTCCAGGCGACGCGAATTGGATCGAGGAGCGTCGGAGCATCCGGGAGCGACGAGAACAGAAGCGGCGACCAGTGCCGGTGCAATGCGTGCGGCGGCGCTCCCCCGGAGGCGCATCAGAAGAGGGCTCCTTCCACCAGGCGGAAATCCCCCATGCCGAACATATCGTAAAAGACAAACGTTCGATTCAGTTGGTAATAACGCCAGACTTCGTACTCACCCTGCCCGCGCTGGTCCGGGCTGCGCTCGATCTGGTCGGGTTCGCCGAAGCGAATGTACACCCGCCCCCGGTCGGTTCTCCACCCGGGTTCGATCGAGGAGAACCGCTCGGTTACATAGTCGAATCGAGCGATGTACTGGTTGAGAGCTTCGTTTTCCGGGGTGGTCGGATCCGGATCCCTGGCTTTCCAGAACGCAATCCACTCGGCCTCCCGCGTTTCCGGGGTCGACTCTCGCAATGCTTTCAGTTGGTCACTCGAATAGACGAGCGCAAGGACCTCGAGCGTCGTCTTGAATCCTGTGGTCAACATCGCGCGCGTCGCGGTAATCTGAATACCCACAGACGCCGTCGCACTGCGTTCGGGATGGACCGTGACCGACCGCAGATTCACCGTGTAGCGACCCGGTCGCCAAGCGTCCGCGTCGAAGCCCAGCACCCATTCATCGTGTTTCCCCGTTATCACTATGCGCCGCCGCCCGTACATCACCTGATCGTCGGATGCATCGACTACTTCGTAATACAGGTCACAGGCGGTGGCTTTGCCCGCCGGTTCGTCGAGATACAGGCCGAAGCGCACGGCCGGCTGGCGCCTGAACGGAGCAAGCGCCTCGTTATCCGGTTTTTCTTTTCCGGCGGACTGCACAAAATCGGACCAGCGCGCAAACGTAACAAAACGAGATGCCGGTACGCGCAAGACCTGTGCTGTAGAAAATGCAATTCCCGCAGATACGAAATCGGGCACGTGTAATTCGATGGCTCGTTTCATCGTAATACGCGTGCCCTTAACACGCAGGGCGCCCGAGATAACATAGTCGCCCGGGGGCAGCGTAATAACCTTCCACGCCCGCCCGCGCGTATCCCGCTTGCGCGTCTCCGCATACGATTTGACGGCGGCAACCCCATTGATCACGTAGGTGCCAGCCAGGCTCCCCGATTTCTTTTCCCGGATTTGCAGGTACACCTCGTAACGGGCCTCGTAGATGTCATGTTTCTTGAAGAAAACAAGGTGCCGAAATGGAACCTCAGCGGTAATACGCGTGTGCGGGGTCCGATTGGAATCGACGTACGCGTTGGCGAACAGGCCAAAGCGCGGCGGAACCACCGGCTGAGCTGCCAGTGGCAGCGCCGTAGTCGACAGCAGCGCGGTAACGAACACAAATTGAATCGTACGAAACATCATGAATTGGACGGCGACATTCGCCCGGCACGTTGAGCACCGCAGCCGGATACCCCCAAGCTACGGGGTCGGCCATAGTAGGGGCAAGGTTAATTCACCCGACGTGTGCGCCCTATTCGTAGCGCAACGCGTCGATCGGATTCATCGCGGCCGCGCGACGGGCAGGGTAGATCCCGAACACCACACCAACGAATACGCTGAACGACACGGATGTCGCCGTCCAGAACAAAGAGACGGTAAATGGAAAATGGATCACGCGGGAAACACCCCATGCCGCGAGTGTGCCGAACACTGTCCCAACGAGCCCGCCAATCCCGGTGAGCAGGCCGGCCTCCACGAGAAACTGCTGCATAATGTGCTTTTTGTGCGCACCAATCGCCATACGTACGCCGATTTCACGCGTTCGTTCCGTGACGGATATCAGCATGATATTCATCACACCGATCCCGCCCACTACCAGGCCAATCGACGCGATGATGGTCAGGACAATACCAATGGGCACGGTAACTTTGCGGATCAGATCCACGAAGGCCTCGCTCGTAGACACGGTGAAGTCGTTTTTCCCTCCGGGCGGCACATGACGCCGAATTCGGAGCGCCCGTGTAATTTCGTCCTCGAGCTGCGCCAGAGAAACGCCGTTTCTTGCGTTGGCCGCTATTGATTCCTCGTCTTGATCCGTTCGCAGATCTTTTTCAAACGTCGTGTGCGGCATGGCCAGGAAATTATCAGTCATCGAGCCCAGTATATGCCCCCGGGTGGCGAACGTTCCGATTACGCGGTACTGGCGCCCACCAACCCGGATGAATTTTCCAACGGGATTTGTCGAACCAAAGAGATCGCGCGCAGGTCCGTATCCGAGTACAACGACGCGATCCCTGCGCATCACTTCGGAACGGGTGTAAAAACGCCCGTGTTCGATCGCGAACGAATACACACGCGGAAAACCCGCCGATGCTCCCAGTACCGGCACGGGCGGGGTTCTCTTTCCATGTGCGCGCACCAGATAGCTGCTCGCCGATTGCACCAAAAACGTTACCCGGTCAACCGATGGACACAGGTCGTGCAACGCCATGGCGTCATCCGCGGTCAGCTCTTTGCGCTGGGCCTGTTTGCGTTTCGCTTCGTCGGACACAAAAAGGTCGAACCGTTGCACGTACACATACGGTCGATTGGACGATACCATATCGGCATTGATCTTGCGCGCCAACCCGGACAACGCGGTAACCATCATGAGAATGGTAGTGATTCCGATCGCAACGCCCAGCACCACAAGACCCGAACGCATGCGATGCAGCAGAATTACGTGCATTGCCTGCGTCAGATTGGCGCGCCACATCGGTTGGGGCCCGGACTGTTCTGGCATTTGAACTCACCTACTCCGCGCGCAATGCGTCCACCGGATTCATCCGCGCCGCACGCACGGCCGGGTATGTTCCGAAAACCAGTCCAAACAGGATGGTCACCGCAAAGGCCACTACTACTACGTTGGGGTTCACCACATACGGGAGAACAGAAAACGCCGACACGATTGCCGCAAGCAGGAACCCAATTTGCATGCCGACCGTCCCGCCGATTACCGAGAGCGTCGCCGACTCCACAAGGAACTGCCATACAATGGCTCCGCGACGAGCTCCGAGAGCCTTGCGAATCCCGATTTCCCGCGTACGCTCGGTGACCGAAACGAGCATCGTATTCATCAACACAATTCCGCCGACCACCATCGATATCCCGACGAGTACGACGAGCGCGGTCATGATACCGCTACTAATTTTTTTCCACAGATTGACGAGCTGCTCGCTCGTCGAAACAACAAAATCGTTATGTTTTCCGGGTCGCAACTGGTGACGGACCCGCATCGCCACCGTGGCCTCCTCTATGGCCTCGTCCATCCGCCGCAGATCGCGGGCACGTACCTTGATGTCCAGTGACTGCCCGCCGCCGAACAGCTTTCGAAACGCACCAACCGGGATAATTACGAATCGGTTGCGATTATTCCCCAGAATATTCGCGCGTTTATCCGACACCCCGATAACCCGGAAATGCTGGTTTCCTATGCGAATTATCCGGTCAACGGGATCCCGCGGCCGGAACAAACGATCGTACACTTCCCAGCCAATTACGGCCACCTGCGCGTTGTTGTGGTCTTCGATGCGCGAAATATGCCGCCCGGCGCGCAACGGAATATTCTCCACATAGGGGTATTCCGCGTCGCGACCACTGATGGTAATGGACGAAATCGATTTTTCGAACACGGTTACGCGCGCCGATGACGAGACCTGACCGCTAACGTGCGACGCCAGATTGAGCCGCGTGCGCAGGTCGGCCACGTCATCCTCTGTCAGGCGTGGATTGAAGCGTATGGCTTTGAGAAAGCCATCAAAATTGGTGACGGCGTCAAAAAAACTGAAACGCCGAATCGTAAACGTCGCGCTGCCCTCACGGGCGACCTCGTGCCGCACGTAGTGATCGATACCTCCGAGCAGAGAAACGACAGCGATGACCGACGTGATTCCCACTATGTTGCCGAGAAGGGTCAAGAACGTACGGAGCTTGTTGGCGCGGAGAGCACTCCATGCGATGCGGATACCTTCGATCAGAACGCGCACGCCGCATTACCCTTTCTTCCGCCGGTGTGGATTGCGAATTCGCACGGCCTCTCCTGACTTGAGGTCGTTGATCGCACGGAGTGGCCCGGTGACCACTTTTTCGTTTTCCTTGAGGCCATCGAGAATTTCAAAAACGCGTTCGCCCGGTATCCCGACACGTACGCGCCGAAATGATGCTCGCTTATCGGCCACAACGAACACGCCTTCGATGTCGCGCTTTTTCTCTTCGCCTGCCGCAGTGGTGGTCTTCGCAGTGTCGGCGGAGACGCCCGCCGCCACGGTACCTGACTTCCTGCCGGGGTGGGCCCGCCGTTGCCATCGTTTCAATTCGGCCCGACTGCGAACCGTGAGCGCCTGGATGGGTACGGTAAGAGCGCTGTCCGCCGTCGCGACGGTGATATCCACGGACGCCGAAAGCCCCGGTCGGATTCCGGGAATCGAGTCGAGAATGGTGACAACCACTTTGAAGTCGACCGACTCCTGCCCCAACCCAACCTGCGAGCGCATCGCACTCGATCCCACTTCCCGCACTGTCCCCGCAAACGTCGTGTCGGGGTAGGCATCGAGGCGCACGCGCGCTTTTTGTCCGGGATGGACGTGGACCACTTCGGTTTCGTCCACGCGCACCTCGGCCTGCATTTCCGTCATATCGGCAATCGTCAAGAGCACGGTGCCGGGATTATTGATGGTACCCATAATCGCGCTTTCGCCTTCCTCCACATTCAACGCCGTGACCATCCCCGACATCGCGGCCGTAATTCGAACTTCCCGGAGATCGTGGTTTGCCTTGCGCAGATTCGCACGCTGTTGCGTTAGCGTTTCACGCGCCGCCTTCACCCGGGCATGAGCCATATCGGCCGCCACCTGGGCATCACGAAGAGCCTGGTCCGATGAAAATCCCTTGTTCTGGAGGGAACGCTCCCGTTCCAGGTCTGCGCTGGCCTTTCGTTCGGATGCCCTTTGTACTTCGAGATCGGCTTCTGCTCCACGTACCGCCGCGGTAAGCTGTTCCACCGCGCTCTGATACGGTGCCGCGTCGATCTGAAGGAGGAAATCACCCTTCTTGACCATATCCCCCTCTTCCACGGCCACCCGGGTGACCTTCCCGAGTGCGGACGCGCTCACATTCACCCGACGCCGGGGCTGGATGTTCCCCGACGCGGTAATCACCTGGGACACATCGCGGCGCGTCACTTTTTCCACCTCCACATCCATCCGCGCCTCGCCTTTGTGTATCAGGTTCAGGACAATAAGCAGCGCGACCACCAGAACAATTCCAGCGGTGATCAATGTTTTCTTCAACGGTTTCCCTCCGGTTTCGGCGCTACGCCGCGCTTTCGCTCGCCCGATCCGACTCGATTTTTCCGTCGCGCAGTCGAACTTTCCGTCGCGCATGCGCGGCAATTTCTTCGTCATGCGTAACCACGATCACCGTATTCCCGTTCGAATTGAGCATCGCGAAAACATCCATGATCTCATCGCCCGCACGGGAGTCGAGATTCCCTGTAGGTTCGTCCGCAAGGATGATCGAGGGCCGATTCGCGAGCGCGCGGGCGATCGCCACTCGCTGGCGCTGCCCCCCCGACAACTCGCCGGGGCGGTGGCGTGCGCGATCCACCAGGCCCACGGTGGAAAGCGCATCCCACACCCGCTCCTTGCGCTCGGCCCCACCCACGCCGGCATAGATCATAGGCAGTTCCACATTGTCGAACGCGCTCGCGCGGGCGAGCAAGTTGAACGTCTGAAATACAAATCCGATCTCGCGGTTGCGTATACGCGCGAGATCGTCGTCGGACAGGTGCGTAACATTATCCCCGGCGAGGATGTAGGTGCCGGATGTGGGTGTATCGAGACACCCGATGAGATTCATGAACGTCGTCTTACCCGACCCGGAGGGCCCCATGAGCGCTACGTATTCGCCCTGACGAACGTCCAGATCGACTCCGGCAAGCGCATGAACCTCGTGCTCGCCCATCGGATAGGTACGCGTTATCTCGCGCATCTCGATTAGAGATCCCGAGTCAACGAGCGAAGTATCTTGACGGGTATTTGTCATCGGGAAAAAGGTATTACGCCCCCGGTGGCTGCGACTGGCATCCCGCGCGCCTACCGCGCAACAATGGCTCGCCCCGTTGCCCGTTGCAGGTCGGCCCGATTGACCAGGTAGTCCACGCGCGCCTCGATCAGCGATGCCTGCGCGCTCGTCAGCGACGCCGTCGCCTGGAAGGTTTCCAGCACGGTTCCGGCCCCAACGCGGTAGCGCTCTTCGGCCAACCGCAGGTTTTCCTGGGCCTGCTGGACCGTTTCATCGGCGAGGTCCACCCTCTCTCGCGCCTGTTTCAGATTGAGGAGAATCTGTTTGACATCGAGCACCGCATCGAGCTTCGACTGCTTCAGATTGTATTGGGCTATCCGGTAGTCTGCCCGCGCACGGTCTATTCCCGCGCGGGTCTGGAAGCGGTCGAAGATTGGCCAGTTCACAAACAGGCCAACCGACCAGACGTAGTCCTTCTCGAATATCGCGAGGCCATTGGGCGCGGCGCGATCGCTCCACGAGTAGCGGAATGTCCCGGCGAGTGAAGGAAGCCACCCTTTTTGCGCCGCCCGTAAGCCGGCGCGCGAGGCCGCGATACGACGACGACTCGCCAGCAGATCGGACCGGTGGTGCGCCATGTACTGGAACTCGGCGTCGGGGTCTATTTTCACCACCTTAAAATCAAGATTCTCGTCCACATCAAGCGGCGTAGACTGCGGTAGATTGAGTCGTGATTTCAGGCGCGCGCCGGCTATGGATTCCGCGTTCTTCGCATTGAGAAGGTTCAATTCGCTGTTGGCGAGATTCACGCGCGCCTGCAGGTAGTCGGCTTTGGTCCGCGATCCAATGCGATAAAACGCCTCGACCTGCTCGAGGTTGCGTTTTTGTGCTTCGACGTCGTCCTTCTGCACTTCGCCGAGTTTTTTCTGCTTTACGAGGTCGTAGTATTCCCGAATTACGAGCGCCTTGACGACGTCTTTCTGATATTCGAGGTCGAATCCAGCGGCATTGGCGCCCTGCTTGGACTGCGCTACCCGATCGAAACTCGCTCCCCAATCGAACAACGTCATATTGCCCGAGAGTCCGAAGCTGTACGAAGAGAAGTCCGTCGCCGGCCCGGTAACAAAGCGGCCCTGGGCGTCCACAAATCCAGAGCTCGAAGGCCCGGAGAAACTGTGCCCACTGTATGAAGTCAGACTGATATCGGGCAACAGGTTCGCATAGCTGGAAAGTACGCCGCTACGCGCGGAACGCAATTGCTCGCGTGAAATTCCGACATTTGTGGATACCTTCAGCGCGGTATCCACCGCTTTCTCGAGATCGAAGTACTCGGCCCTGGCACTGGCGGCAAACAAACTCACCGATAGCACCGCGGCAAGCATCACACGAACCTTCATGCGTCACCTTCCCGGAACATTCGAATGATCAGGCCGGACGGCCCGGCACAACCCGGCCGGTCCGGTTGACCGGCGGTACGATATGCCTACGCGCGGCGTCCCCGCGAAGTTGCAATTATAGGCGGCCGGGCGCCCGGGGTCACGCGCGATCGACCGCCATCGCAAACAAACCACAAAAAAAGGCGGGCCCACAACCGTGGCCCCGCCGAACACTCTGCCGCGTGCTCCCCGGTGAACCGATCTCAGTGCAACTGGAAATGGAACGGGATCATCACCATCGCCTTGACTGGAATCGTTCGTTGCTTCGCCGGCCGGAATCGGCACTTGAGCGCCGCGGCTACCGCCGCCTTTTCCATGGCCGGCGTAACATCCGACGAGAGCACATCGGCCGATATCACTTTGCCCTCTTCGCTGACGAGCACGCGCACGGCGACGGTGCCTTCAATACCCGCCTCGCGCGCGAGTGGGGGGTACTTGGGCGATACGAAGGACGTCAGCACGGGAGCCTCGTCAAACGCCAGAAACGCCGCACTCGATCCGCTCGACGGCGGCGGTGGCGGCGGCATATCTTCAAAGCTCTCAAACGTCGTCGGGGCAATCTCCTGGTCGGACACGTCCTCGTCACTGGCGGCTGCTATCGGCACCTGCGGCGGCGCAATTTCCTTGGGCGGGGGTGGAATCGTGATGTCGTCGGGAACGTCGACCACTTCGAATTTCTCTTCCTTGAGCTTGTACGGTTTAAACGTAAACTCGGGAGAAAATACGAACACGCTGACGTGGATAAGAATGGCCAACCACAGCGAGTTGCGGATGTACTTGCCATACCTGGCCTTAAACTCCGCGTTGGCCGTGTCGTGCAGCGTTTTTACCTCTGCGCCCGCTCCGTTTTGCATCACTGCCTCCTCCGTGGAGCTCCCGCACGCAAGTGATCACTTGTAAACGAAACGCGGATCGCGTTCGCTTCCTTAAGCTGATCCATCACGTCGGACACCACCCCGTACGGGGCACGGTCATCGGCATTGAACGCGACAATAAGATCGGGTCGTTCGCTCATCATCGTAATCATGATATCCTGGATCTGCTTCACGGCCACGATCTTGTCGTTGATCGCGATATCCCCAGCCCTGTCGATCCAGATATGCATAATCTTTTCGCGTTTCTGCTTCTGCGCCGTTTCCGCGCGGGGGAGAGATACGGGCAGACCATCTTCCATTTTGAATATAGTCGTCGTCATGAAAAAAATCAGCAGCAGAAACGCGATGTCGGCCATCGACGCGGTGGGCACCTTGTTCGCCACGTTTTGAGATCGCTCGAATTTCACGGGTTCAACTCCCCTTGAGCGTCTTCAACGCGATACGCGTGCACTTGGCAAGCTTAAGTTCGTCGAGCAAATCCACCATCAACCCGTACTCTGCGTCGGGATGAGTCTTGATGACCACGATGAGTTTGGGATTGGCGGCGAGATCGCGTTCTACGATCGGACGAATCTATGAGAGAGGCACCTGCTTATCCCCCACCATGACGGCACCATTCGGGTACGCCTTCACCTCGAGGATGTTCTTGCGACTGACCTTCACGTTGCTCGACTCTTTGCCCGGAAGTACGAGCGGAATTCCCATCTCGAGCGCAAAGATTGTGGTCACGAGAAAGAATATCAGCAGAAGAAATGCAATGTCCGACATCGACGCCGCCGATATCTCGGTGGTCGGACGCGACTTTGACTGGAGCCGTTTCATTCTTCCTTCTTTTCTCTGGTATCCGCAACGCGGGGGCTATGCCCCGGCCGTGCGACGCTCGTGTTCAATTTCCAGCATTTCGTCCACAAGTTCCGAGCTGGCTTCCTCCATTTCAATAATAAAGCGATCGATTCGCGCAACAAAGAACGAATGGGCGATACTCACCGGAACCGCAATAATCAACCCGGCGGCCGTTGTAATCAGAGCCTCCTGAATGCCCTTTGCCACCAGTTTCGCGCTCACCTGCTCGGCCGCCGCAATGGCCGCAAATGCGCTGATCATCCCGGATACTGTGCCAAGGAATCCGAGCAGCGGCGCTACGTTGGCAATAGTGGCCAGGGCAACGAGTCCTCGCTCGAGAAACGACATATCGATACTGCCCGAAGTTTCCATCGCTTTTTCGACGTCGGGCACACCACGCTGGGCGCGTAAGAGCCCGGAGTGAAGTACCGCCGCAATCGGCCCGCGGGTGTTCTGACACACCTCGAGCGCCGCGTCGGGGCCCTGGTCGCGCAGGGCGCGTACCACCTTCATCATGAGAATCTTCACGTTGACATTCGCTCGTGACAGCGTCCAAAGACGCTCGATAATGATCACCAGCGCGATGATGGAGCACGCCAGCAGAAAGTGCATAAAGAACCCGCCGGCGACGTAATTCTTGCCCACGCCACTGCGCTTGACGCGGTTTATGAACCGGGCGCGTTCTTTGGCGGCGGCCGCGGAGACGGCACTCGCCACCTCGGCAGAATCATTCACGCTGGGAAGGAACGAATCGATGAGTGCGGGCGTCATCTGGATCGGCGCGTCCGTCGCCACGGCCTGTTCCGTGACCTGCCCGTTTCCGCTGGACTGGCCGCTCTGCGCATACGCGACGGTACCGTATGTACACAGGGCGGTTACCGCTGCGAACACAAAAAAAGCCCTTGTCTCTCTGAGCAACTCACGCATCGCCAGATACTCCTTTTAGGTCTCGCTCTGTATTTTTGACTGTGTGGGGAGTCGTGCCTGAAAGAAAACGGTCTGTAATGAAAGCAGATACCTCTGCTTCGCAATGCCGCGACTATAGCGAAACGGCACCGTTGATGTCAATCCCAAATCGGGTTCCGCCGCGGTCGCACCAGGCCCGGCGCCCCCCACTAACCCGCTCGTTCCCAGTTACTTATTCGAGATCGACGAACTACTCTCGAGCCGGTAGCGACCATAACCTGTGCGATCGACGAACAGGTAGCGCATGCCGATATCCATCTCGCTGGCCCGGTCGCGCCTCAGTATCGGGTGGCCGTGTGCCGTGTAGATCCACAATTCGAATGGGTAGGCCACGATATCGCCCAGCCGCCGACCGCCGAGCTGCCGCGGGTCCACGATGATACTCTGCGTAACCCCCCGCATACCCGGTTTGAGGCTGTGACTGCTGAAGTTCATCGCGTGAAACTTGTCCTTGACCGCACCGATGGCTTCCTCGGTGGTATTCCGATTGACCGGCACAACGTCCTGCACAATCTCATCGGGCGGACCAAATTTCAGGTAGATCGTGGCACGCGGGGAGAACCCGGGGCCGTCGGAGTCGGCGTAATGCATGCGTACAAAATCGAGCCGGGAGAGAAATTCGCGATACGCCTCGTTTCCTTTCGTCTCCGGGTTGGGGTCTTCGCGCGCCCACAGCGCGGCAACCCGGGCCTCCTGCTCGCCGGGGCTCAAGTCCTGAAATTCGTCGTAGTTCGTATCGTCGAGCAGAAACCGCGCCTCGGCCAGATATGCACGACGCGGCGTTTCCCAGGTGCGCATGTCCCACGCCACGGAAAAGCGCCCGCAGCGTATTCGTTGCAGCAGCCGGCCGTGCTCCGATACCGCCACGTAGAGATCGTATTGCCCCGCCGGCAGCTTGTTCAGATCGTGGCGAATGATCACCGGGAACGCACGCAATCGGGAGCTGCCCCAGCGCGCACCCGGATTGTGCAGAGAAAGACGCGCGGATGCCACTGTGGCCAGCGTATCGTCCACAATCTGACTGCGAAACTCAAATTCGGGCGCTCGCGCGAGATCATCGGGAAGGTACAGTTCTATGTACACCATCAGCGTGTCCCGGTACAGGCCGTAGAGCCGGGACGGATTCGGGTGATACATGGGGGGATCTACCGATCGGTCGATGTCCCACAGGAATCGCGCATCCGAAAAAGACGGTGCATCGATCGGAATCGACCGGAGTACCACCCGCAAGTTGCGCACGGCCGAGGTCTGGAACCGGTGTTTCAACCGGCCGAAGACCGATCTTGCGGGTGCCTCAAGATCCTCGACGGCATACGAGAGTGTATACACGCCGGGAGCCAGGCGATATCGCTTCATCACCGTTTGAAAATACCGGGGAGAGCCCGCTCGATTTTCATCAGGCTCCTCGAACGTACGTTCTTTCCGGTCGGCGACAACGCGTTTGCCCGACCGATCGACAATCTCAACGGTAAGGCGGACGCGGCAGCGAAATACCCCATCGTGCTCACGAAACCGCAGTTCGTTGTTCGGTATGCGGATGGAAACCTCTTCGATCAGGTTGCCGCCATCTCCCAGAAACGCGGCGGTATCGAGGTAAAAGGTCAGGTCTCCTCTTCCGATCGCACCACTGGCCCCGACTGCCCGTGCGCGCGAAACACCGGCAAGGGCCCAAAGCAGCGCAAGGGCGGCTGCGACCGCGCAAATGGAGATACGGCGGAACATAGGGAAAATATACGAATCCCGTCGCGCCGGAGCAAACTGCACGACACATGTGCCCAATTCGACCGACGGCGGTTTTTTGGGATCGCAGGACTCGTCGCGCAGGACTCCCGCGGACGGGGCGCCTGCTCGGAGACAATTCTCTGGCACCGGCGGCAGCCGGATCCGTACTTTCCGCGGCAGGTTCCGCGGCTCAATCCGGGTCAGTAGCTGAAACCGAGGGAGATTCGGTTGACGTTGCCGAGAAAATCAAAACCGCTGTACGAATAGTCGACCGAGAGCGACGACGTGGGGCTTGTCGCGATATTCAGGCCCACCCCCGCGGCAACACCCTCTGAATCGGTATTGAACTCGTACCCACCTCGTAAGAAGAAGAACTGGTTGAACGAGCCTTCCAGCCCGACATTGATGCGCTCCTGGTTATCCGAGGGGTGGGTGAACTCGCTCACGGTACGGAGTTGATATACTCCGTACGAGTACGGCGTCGCCGCAATTGCCACCTTGAAGATCGTGGGCATCTTCGACGCCCGATCATCGTAGTTCACCTTGGATCCCAGGCTCTGGATGAGCATACCGATTCGGGTTCCCCACAATCCGACGCGATAAATGAGGCCAAAATCTACGGCGAATGTATTGACGCTTTTCTCGGCCAGCCCGGAATGAATAAAATGGAACGTCGCACCCGACGAGAACTTGTCGGTAAAGAACTTGGCATACGATACGCCAAAAGACGAATCCCCGGCGTCAAACTCTTGTCCGGTCCCCTCGGGAAGAAAAATCGACCGTTCTTTCTGCGGATCCATGGATAGCGCGCGCGCACTGACGCCCCACTGTCCGGGTACGAACGGCAACGTGAACACGGCCGCCGCATAATCCAGTTTGATGTCCGCAGGCCACCACGTGTGATCGATCGACACGTTGGTTCGTGTGATGTCCACCATACCCGCCGGGTTCCAGTACGTCGCGGTGGCGTCGTCCGCAATTGCGGTAAACGCATTCCCCATCGCACTGGCGCGGGCCGACACACCAATTTTCAGAAACGGCAGTGCGTACGTTCCTACCTTCGCGAATGGCTTGGTTGCCAGCGATTGCGTGGGAACCATCGCCACCAGTGCAAGAACCGCAGCCGCCTTGAAAAATCCAGATCTCACGTTAACCTCCTCGACATTCCTCGAACCGGGTTGAATGTCGTCACACTAAAATTCAAAGCCGAGGCCAAGCCGCCACAGACGGTGGGTCTCCCAGATCGTGGGGTCGAACACGGGCGTGAAATCGTCAAGCCCATCGTTGTTGGTATCCTTCAGGTACGCCCCGCCGTACTGCCCCGTTTCGGTAAGGTACGACCCGTTATCCATCGTGGCAACCCTCATCGCAGGAAATGCACCCGGGGAAACCCCTCCGGGAAGCAGGATGTTCTGGTCGAGCAGATTGCGTCCCTCGAAGAACAGCGTCAGCTCACGCCCGTAGATGGCGAATTTCTTTTGGCCCTGGATGCTGAGCTTGTGCGTGGGCTCCAGACGTCGCGAGTTTTCCCACTCCGGCGGCTGCAACCTCGCAAAGCGATCCACAGGCGTCCACGGAAGTCCGGATCCGTACGAATACACCGCCGTTGCGCCCCACTTGTTCCGATCCCGCAACCTGAGCGTTACATTGAACGTATGGCGCTGGTCCCAGTTGAGCGGCAGCTCCCCGGTAGGAAGGTGCGTGAGCCCCGCAGCGGACCGACCAAAGTCCGCATCGGAAGCGACACCGTCCGCGAACGAATAGGTGTAGTACACCTCGAATCCCAGACGGTGTGTCAGACGCTTTTCCAGAGAAATCTCAAGGCCGCGCGAACTGGCGTAGGTCTTGTTGGTGTATCGCAGAGTCTGGATTCCGGTCGAATCATCGGTAACCAACGACGACGATACCAGACCGAATACGTCTTTGTTGAAGACAACGAAGTTACCGGCCACGTCGTCGGTGAACTGGTGCGAGATCCCGGCCTGATACGAAATAGTTAATTCCGGATCGAGATTTGGATTGCCGAGAGTGCCCGACGAGCCAATCGCATCCTGGGTACGAAACAACAGCACATGGCTCGGCCACTGGGTGAACCGACCATAGTGGAAGAAAAACTTGTCCCGGTCGGTAATCGGAAATGCAAACCCGAGCCGCGGAGAAATATTCCATTTGAACGTGTCGACGACCGGATTAATAGCGGCATTGCTGATCTTGATCTTGTCGTTATTGCCCACACTGAACCACTCGAAACGCATTCCCCCGTTGACAACCATCCCCTCGTACTCCCACTTGTCCTGTCCGTAAAACGCCCCCTCGGCGTTGAAGTTGTGATAGATGTTTACGTTCAATCCCTGCTGGAAGAGCCCGGTCTGGTCATTGAAACGCCGCTGCGCGGGGAAGAATCGCTCATCGTCCCGCAGGTCGTTGTAGATAAACTGAAACCCGGCCTTGATGCTGTGTCCCTTGAACTGGTTTGACGTGATATCGCCGCGTGTCAGGTATTGAATGGTTTCCTGATTCGATACCGACGGATAATCATAGGCCGTCACAAAATACGGGAAATTATCATCCGTATACCACTGCGCGTTCGTAATTCCGCCTTCCAGGAAATTGCCGTTTGGCAATGTTGCGGGCAATCCAGAGGAAGAATATTCCGTAGGCGTTTTCGGATTGCCATTCGCGTCGCGCACCGCGCTGGTTGACTTCAACTGCAACCTGCTGAATTTGATCGAATAGAGAAGATTGCTCGAAATGTTGTGATTAAAACCCAATTTGATCTGCAGGTTATTGCTGCGCCGTTGCGGAGTATGCTCGGCCGAATTGAACGGCACGAATGCCGAATCGGCACCATGGGGGTCGCGCAGAAACGGCTTGAAGTTTGAGAACGGAACCTGGAACCCGTCGAAAAGCGTCCACGGTTTGTAATACAGAATCGACGATCCATCCGGCGTACGGACGGCTTCGTCCCACACGACGGTCCGGCGGCCGGCGCCACTGCCGACATCCGCAATCCGGAATGTCGTGTGGTCAATTGTTCTCTGCACCCCGGTGTTGGGATCTCGAACCAGTTCGCGGATAATCACCGAACCGTCGCCCCCGCGGATGTTGAGTTTACGCACGCGATCCGCATCATTCTTGATGTTGGCCCAGGGACCGTTGGGAATTACGCGGATGCGGGAAAATTCGAATATTTCCGGAATGACGCCCGGAGGAGAAACGCGACTCACGCCCTGGTAATAAAGTACCTTGCTCACATACCCGCGGATGTTCCAGTTGTTGATGTACTGATCGCGGCGCGATTGGGTGTAAATCGCTTCGCCGGAGAGTTTGATCCGGGAGCGATTGAGCGTAAGCTTGCTCTGCAAGTTGTACGCCTCGTTCTGGCGCTGACGGAACTTGAGCCAGTTTGTGATTTTGTGCTCGGTACGCGGCTGGATGGTGGTGTTTTCACCGTCGCTGAACGTGGCCTCGCCCGACAGGTAATAGCGCAGACTCTTCCACCACGTCGGCCCGCCAAAGCCCATGCTGAGTCGATCAAAATTGGTGTAGGTCTTGTCGGATCGTCCGAAGTCGTCGGTAAAATAGCGGAATTCGCCACCGAATCGCCGCCCGCCTTCCTTGGTTGTAATATTTATTACCGCCGACTGCGCGTTGCCGTATTCCGCGTCCATCCCCCCGGACACAATTTCGGACCCGGACGTCCCCAGCAGTCCGACCCCCACGGTGCCCCCGCCGAGGGGATCATCAACCGCCACGCCGTCGATCTGCACCTGCACCTCGCCACTTCGACCACCGCGGACGTGCATTTCGTCGCCCGATTTCACGATGCCGGCCTTCAGACCGACTGCATCAAGGACGTTGTCGACGGGCATCGACTCGAGCTGTTCGTTGCTCACCCGGCCGCGCGTGTCGGACGAAGTAACCTCGACCATCGGTTTTTGTGCGGTAACAACGATTTCCTGGGTTTTCGCCACAATCGTTGGTTCAAGCGTGAATACCAGGCTGGCCTCGCCACCGGCCGTCACCTTGACGCCGGTTCTATCCACCTTCTTGTACCCCATCATCAGCGCCCGGACGGTATACGTTCCCACCGGGACGCCGTTGATCTTGAATTTTCCGTCCGCGAGACTCATGGCACCGAGGCTCGTTCCCGCGAGAATTACGTTCGCGTAGGCCAGCGGCTTGCCGTCTTTGGACTTGACCGTCCCGGTGACGGAACCAGTCTGCGCCCACGCCGCCGACTGAAACGCCAGGACTACGAGGAGAGCAAGAGATGAGATTACCGGTCCCCTCTTATCACCTCGAAACATACGTGCAACCCCTTTCAGAGCACTTCTGGCATACCCGCGGGACAGGGTATCCGTCTACGATACGGTACACAATCACCCGAATCACTTCGCGGCGGTTCAATCTGGTCTGTGGTGGGGACTGTCTCGAAACACCGATGACGCTTCGAAACCTCGAACAGGTGGGGTCAAGTTAGCACAAGGCTGAGGACGATTTCCAGAGTTATCACCGACCTCCCAACAAATATATTGGGGTTTCATGCGGCTGTCAACGGGTGTTCCCTGCCCCGGCAAACGATGCCGACCACCGATTGCCCCGGCACCCGGTTCCGCGGCTACCGGATATCCGCCAGCGGTTGCCCCTGCCGGAATGATCCGGCGGGTCGAAACCGGAACCAGCGGCCGCGTAACAAACTGTACTTAAACAGGTTCAGCCTTTTACCCGGACCGTTGCGTCGCCCGGATGGAGCCAGCACGCCACATGGTGTCCGGGTTCCGCCTCCACCATCGGCGGTACCGCCTCGCGGCATACGTCGGTAGCGTGGGGGCATCGCGTGTGAAACGCGCAGCCCGGCGGCACATTGCTCGGACTGGGGACGTCGCCGGGCAGCAGCATCCGTTCGCTGCGACGCCCCGGGTCGAGGCTGGGAATCGCGCTCAGGAGGGCCTGCGTATACGGGTGAAGCGCATCATGGTAGAGACGGTCCGCGTCGGCGAGTTCCACGATGCGGCCCAGATACATCACCGCCACGCGGTCGCTTATATACTGCACCACGCTCAGGTCATGCGCGATGAATACGTACGTCAAACCCAGGTCGTCCTGCAGATCCTTGAGCAAGTTGATAATCTGCGCCTGAATCGACACGTCGAGCGCGCTGACCGGTTCGTCGGCCACGATCAGGTCGGGACGTACAGCCAGCGCTCGCGCAATGCCGATCCGCTGGCGCTGCCCGCCCGAGAATTCGTGGGGGTATCGATTCATGTGATCCCCGGGGATGCCCACGCGGTCGAGGAGTTCGGCCACCCGCGTCCGTACGGCGTCCCCGCGCGCGAGTTTATGGATGCGAATGGCCTCGGCAATCATGCTTCCCACGGTCAGCCGCGGGTTGAGCGATCCGTACGGATCCTGAAAGATGATCTGCATCCGTCGGCGCAGGCGGCGCAGGTCACGATGGCCAAGGTCGAATACGGGTATCCCGTCGAACGTCACCCGCCCCGATGTGGCTTCGACAAGCCGCAGAATGAGCCGGGCCAGCGTGGTTTTTCCGCACCCCGTTTCACCCACCAGACCCAGCGTTTCCCCCTTGCGCACGTCGAAGCTCACGCGATCGACCGCGCGCACCTGGGCCGCCACGCGCGCAAACAACCCGCGGCGCACGGGAAAAAACTTGCACACCTCGTCCACACGCAGAATCGCATCCGCCCGCTCGGACCGGGCCGCAGAACCACGAATCACTTCCACATCGGTGTCAATCATTCGTGATGTCCTTCCAGCATCGCACAAGGTGACCCGGTGCGATCTCGCGGATCTCGACCGGTTCGTTGTCGCACCAGTATTCGGCGTGCTTGCACCGATCGGAAAAACGACAACCCGACGGCAGCTCGGCCGGGTTCGGCACAATCCCCGGGATGACGGCCAGGCGGTGCCCCTTCATCCCGAGCCGTGGAATCGACTCCCGCAACCCAAAGGTGTACGGGTGACGGGAATTGCGAAAAATATCCGTCGCCTCTCCTGATTCCATCACCTTGCCCGCGTACATCACCACCACGCGTTGCGCCGTCTCGGCAATTACCCCGAGATCGTGGGTGATCATCAGAATCGCCATATCGAGTTCGTCCTGGAGAAATTGCAACAGGTCGAGAATCTGCGCCTGAATGGTTACGTCGAGCGCTGTGGTGGGTTCGTCCGCGATGAGCAAACGCGGGTTGCACGAAAGCGCCATCGCGATCATCACACGCTGGCGCATGCCCCCGCTGAGCTGGTGTGGATACGCTGCGGCCACGCGCCGCGGATCCGGTATTTTCACGAGGGCGAGCATTTCGAGGGTGCGCTCGCGTGCGGCGCGCTTGCCCACCCTCTGGTGGAGCAAGACGGCTTCCTCCACCTGGTATCCACACGTGAATACGGGGTTGAGACTCGTCATCGGCTCCTGAAAGACCATCGAAATGTCGTTGCCCCGTATCCCGCGCATCTCTTTTTCGCTCAACGAGAGCAGGTCACGCCCCGCGAATACCACGTTCCCGCCGTCGATGTGCCCCGGTGGACTCTGGATGAGCCGCATGATCGCGAGTGCTGTGACCGTTTTCCCGCACCCGCTCTCCCCCACAACGCCCAGTGTTTCCCCGGCCCGAATCGAAAAGTCCACGCCATCGAGGGCACACGCACGCCCGGCATCCGTGTCGAAGCTCACCGTCAGATTGCGCACATCGAGCAATGCGTCACCGCGCGTGCCGCCGGCCGGCTGTGTACTCACCGATTCTCCCATCGTAGTTGTCATAGCAGTCCTGGCCAATCGTAGACCGGGTCGGCCTGGGCCGGCAAGCAGCTTATCCGCGTTCTCCACCGGCGGCGATACTGCTGCTCTCCGTCCCGGATGGGTGCGGAAGACGCACATCGAAGGCGTCGCGCAAACCATCCCCCATCATGTTGAACGCGATCACGCACACCGTGATCGCGAGCGCCGGCCACAATGCCACCCACCACGCCGTGGACAGGGCCTCGCGCGCCTCAAATACCATCGCACCCCAGCTCGGTTTGGGGGGCGCCACTCCCAGTCCGAGGAACGACAGGTATGTCTCGAGCAAAATGACACCGCCGGCATTGAGCGACGCCGCCACCACCACCGGCCCCGCGACATTCGGCAAAATGTGCCGCCAGGCAACCCGCACGGGGGAAAGCCCCGCGGCCCGCGCCGCGCTAACAAAGTCGGTCCCACGGAGACGCGCGGCTTCCGCCCGCACCAGTCTGGCCACTCGCATCCAGCTCGTGGCGGCAATCGCCACGATCAGTGTACCGACCGACGGGGAGAAAAACGCGACCAGCGTCAATACGAACAACTGGCGCGGAAACGCCATCAGACCGTCTGCAAGCCGCATGACAATTCGATCCACCCACCCGCGGGCCAACGCCGCTCCGAGCCCGGCCACCACGGCGATTGCAATCGAAATCATTACAGCGGTTATGCTGATTCCCAGCGAATACCGACCGCCATACAACAGCCGGGCCAGATTGTCCCGCCCCAGCCGATCGGTGCCCAGCGGGTGATCCGCCGACGGGACCAGAAATCGCGTATGCACCGGATCGACTATCGCCAACGGATCGTGGGACGCAATTAGCGGCGCGAGAATTGCCGCACACAACACGCCAACCACCACGGCAAGGCCGGCAACAGCAGCCCGGCTCGCGGCAAACCGACGAACCATCCGGCCGGGACCACCGGCATCCCCCCCGGCGCGGGCCAGAACCAGCGAACCGGCGGCCAGCGTGATCCCGAGCAATACGTCGGCCCAGCGATCCGCTACAGCCAGGCCGGTCAGGTCCCGCGCGTGGCCGGCCAGCACCACGAAAACCACCCAAAACGCCACCGAGAACACGGCCGACGCCCCGCGGCGCCCGGCAGAACTCATGCCGGGCACGAACGCACCCATGTGATGCATCGGGCCACTCATTGTCCACTTCCACGGCCGGCCACGCCATCCGCCGGATCCGATGCAAGTATTGTGCGCGGATCGAGCCACCCGCAGGACAGATCCACAGCGAGGCTGGCAATGACCACCGCCATCGCCGCGATCAGGTTGACGGCGAGGACCACCGGATAGTCTCTGGCCGCGATGGCATCGACAACGAGCGAGCCGATACCGGGCCACGCGAACACCTTTTCGACCACTACCGCACCACCGATCAGATACGGGACGCTCACGCCGGCCAGCGTGATGAGCTGGGGGAGCGCCCCGCGTAGCCCGTGCTTCCAGCGAATGAGTCCGGGGCCGGCTCCGCGGGCCCGCAACGCCGTAATGTGGTGTTCCGACAACACGTCCGAGACGGCGCCGCGGGCGTATCGTGCCCAACCCGCGGCACCGGACAGGGCCAGCGTGCCGGCGGGAAGAATCAGGTGACGCATGCGGTCGATCAGAGACGATGTCCCCGCGCCGGGCGTTTCGAGGCCACCAATCGGCAACCACCCCAGATGCAGCGAAAACACGCCAATCAACAGGTAGGCCAGGCAGAACGCTGGCAGCGAGTAGAACACGAGGGCAATGACGGTGGGAACGCGCGCGGCCAGCCCGCTGCGGCCGGCGGCGGGCACGCCGAGAAGAAGTCCGGCAAGGATCTGGACGAGAAACGCCACGCCGGTCAGCCAGAGCGTGCGGGGAAGCGCGGTGGCCAGCGAATCCCGCACGGGCAGCCCGGTCACGAAACTGCGCCCAAAATCACCGCGCGCCACTGACGCACTCCAGCGCACGAACTGTACCGGCACCGGGTCATCGAGGCCGAGATTACGGCGGATGCGCGCGGCGGCGGCGGGGTCGATGTCCCCACCGATGTACCGTGACGACGGGTCCCCCGGTGCGAGCTGCACCAGCACAAACGTGACGCCAAGCGTCACCACGAGCAGGACAGCGGCGTCGAGACAACGGCGGAGAATGTAACGCGCCATCGCGTCCCTCCAACCCGGCCCAACCACCGCAACGATGCGATCAGGTCGATTCGCGGCCGGGAGCAGTGATTACCGGGTGCCGATTCGCCATGGTTTCGTCCACCCGGCGAACAGGGGTGCGCGTGGGGGCCAGTGTGAGTCGCTCGGGGTGCTCCCTCGCCTCCCGGGCAATGTCCAGCATCGTATCGGCGAACCGGTCGAGCGTTTCGAGCGTCTCGGTTTCCGTCGGCTCCACCATGATCGCCTCCTGCACGACAAGCGGGAAGTACATCGTCGGGGCGTGAAATCCATAGTCGAGCAGGCGCTTGGCGATGTCGAGGGTGCGTACGCCGTATTCGCGAAACCGGTCGCCGGAGGCGACGAACTCGTGCATGCACCGCTGCCCGTACGGTATGGGATACTCGTCGCCAAGCCTGCGCGCCAGGTAGTTGGCGTTGAGACACGCCACCTGGCTCGCGTGGCGAATGCCGTCGGCGCCAAGACGCATGATATACGCGAGCGCCCGCAGATAAATACCGAAATTCCCGAAGAACGAATGGACCGGCCCCACACGCAGAACCGATTGCGGAGCGAACCGGAACCCATCACCAGCGCGTTGCACACGCGGCCCCGGCAGGAACGGCTCGAGATGGCTCTTGACCGCGACAGGGCCCGATCCGGGGCCTCCGCCGCCATGCGGTGTGGAAAATGTCTTGTGCAGGTTGAAGTGCATCACGTCAAACCCGAGGTCACCCGGTCGCACCTGTCCCATCAGCGCGTTCATGTTGGTGCCGTCCATGTAGCACAGCCCACCCACCTTGTGTACGGCGGCGGTAATCTCGGTAATGCGATCTTCGAAGAGCCCGAGCGTGTTGGGCACGGTGAGCATCAAGACGGCAACGTCGTTGTCGAGACGCTCGCGTAACGCCGCGACGTCTATGCGACCGTCCGCTCCCGAATGGATGGTTTCCGGCTCCAGGCCGGCAATCTTCGCGCTGGCCGGATTGGTTCCGTGCGCGGAATCGGGGATCAGCACGCGCGTTCGACCCGGTTCGCCGCGATTTCCAAAATAGGCACGCGCTACGATCAGCCCCGTCAACTCGCCGTGCGCACCCGCCGCGGGCTGCAAGGTAACGGCGTCCATTCCCGACACCACGGCGAGTTGATCCTCGAGATCATGAATGACACCGAGGGCACCCTGCACGTCCCGCTCGTCCTGTTCCGGGTGCAGCCCGGAAAAGCCGGCAAGAGCCGCAACCTCTTCATTTACCTTGGGGTTGTACTTCATTGTACAACTGCCGAGCGGGTAGAGGTCTTTATCCACGTGATGGTTGAGCGTAGAAAGTTCCACGTAGTGGCGCATCACCTGCGGCTCGGTAACTTCGGGCAGGCCGATGGGGCCATCGCGCAGGAATTCGTCGGGCAAATCTGGTTTGGGCGCATCGGGGGCAACGCGAAAACCGTGTCGACCGGGACGGCTCTTTTTGTAGATGGTGTCGGGCATTGTGACTCACCGATCAGCCCGCCGGAGCGAGCGCTTCACAGAGCAATTCGAAATCCGCGGTGTTGTGTTTTTCGGTTACCGCCACGAGCAGTTCGCGGCGGCGGCTTGGGCCAAAATACCTGGATAAGGGAATGCCCGCGAATACGCCCCGCTCGCGCGCGGCGTGGACCACATCCGACGCGTCGCGCCGGCACGTGACGACGAATTCGCGAAAAAACGGCCCGCGGTAGCGCAGACCGTACCCGTCGAGTGCGTCGATCATCGCGGCGAGCTGATGGGCCGCGGCAAAACACGAACGACCGAGCTCGACGAATCCGGTTTCGCCGAGCAAACTCAGGTACACCGTTGCGCGCGTAGCCATCAGCCCCTGGTTGGAACAAATATTTGACGATGCCTTTTCACGGCGAATGTGTTGTTCGCGCGTTTGCAGGGTAAGCACGTATGCATCGCGCCCGTCGACGTCTGTGGACGCGCTTACGATTCGGCCCGGCATGCGCCGGATGAGTTTGTTCGTGCACGCCATGATCCCGAGCAGTGGCCCGCCGAAATTCATGTCACCGCCCAGCGGCTGGGCTTCTCCCACCGCAATATCCGCTCCCCACGATCCCGGCGCGCGCAGGATGGAAAGCGAAATCGGGTCGGTAACAGCCACGAGCAGCGCCCCGGCATCGTGCACGGCATCGGAAAATGTCCACGGTTTTTCGATCACTCCGAAATAACCGGGCGTCTGCACCACCACCCCGGCGACCGACTCGTCGAGCCGGTCGCGCAGTGCAGCCGCGTCGATATCGCCTGCTTCGGACAGCGGCACCGAGCGCAGCGCGATGGACTGCCCCTCGCAGTATCGTTCCACGACGGCACGATATCGTGGATTGAGCGACGCGGGCAGGAGCACGGTGTTGCGGCGCGTCACGCGTGCCGCCATCAAAACGGCCTCGGCAAGCGCTGTGGCCGCGTCGTACATTGAGGCATTGGCCACCGGAAGTTCGGTCAGACGCGAGACGTGCGTCTGGAATTCAAATATGACCTGCAGCGTCCCCTGACTGACCTCCGCCTGGTAGGGCGTATACGCGGTGGCAAATTCCGGACGCGACGCGATATTCCGCACGGCAGCGGGGACCGCATGGTCGTACACGCCACCGCCCAAAAAGCTCACCGCTGCGGCCGCGGGCCGATTGGCGGCCGCGCGCTCACGGAAGCTCCGCATCAATTCGGGTTCGGTGCGCCCGGTTTCCATCGCGAGCAGATCGCGAAGCCGGTGCTCCACGGGAATTGACGCAAACAGTTCGTCCTCGGATTCAATCCCGAGGGCGTGGAGCATTTTGAGTCGATCGTCTTCAGTATGCGATGTGTACGGCATGGAATATTACGATTGCCCTGTCATATCGCGGTACGCTTCGGCATTCATCAACGCATCGAGCTGCTCGGGGTCACTGAGTTCGACGCGAACAAACCACCCCTCATCGAACGGACTTGCGTTGACGCGATCGGGCGCGTCCTCGAGTTCTTCATTTACCGCAACCACCTTCCCCGAGGCCGGTGCATACACATCGGCTACCGTCTTCACCGCCTCGATGGTTCCCATCGTCTCGCCCGCGGTAACACTCTCCCCCACGTCAGGAAGTTCCACAAACACGATGTCGCCCAACTCACCCGCAGCAAAGTCGGTTATTCCCACAACGGCCTCCCCGGAGTCGCCGTCCACACGAATCCACTCATGATCCTTTGTAAACCGTATATTCGATTGATCCATCGATCTCTCCTCACTCCACGCGTGTGTCAAATTATCACGGAAAAAACGCCGTGTCGAAAAAAATGCGCGAGATGATGCCTGTTAATCTCCGGCCGCACGGCTCGGGTAAAATGGAATATCAACGCGGTGGGCGGGAAGAATCTTGCGGCCGTTGTCGACGCCGAAGACGTCGTCCGATTCGAGAGCAGGCGATTCGACGTACCCCAGGGCAAGACTCTTGCGCAGGGTTGGGGAGAATGATCCGCTGGTCACGTGGCCTACGGGCGCTTCGTCGCGAACGATCGGATTGCCCTGGCGAGCGATATTGCGGCCCTCTATTTCGAGGCCAACCAACTGTTTCTTCGATCCTTCCTCTTTTTCGGCCAACAACGCGTCGTACCCGCGGAAGCCACCGTTCTTGAACTTAACAACCCACCGCAAGCCCGCTTCCAGCGGTGTGGTCTGGTCATCGAGCTCGTGTCCGTAGAGCGCAAAACAGGCTTCGAACCGAAGCGTATCGCGCGCCGCCAGCCCCACGGGCAATATGCCGTATGGCGCGCCGCATTGGAGAATCTCGCGCCAGAGTGTTTCGGCGTGCTGCGGGGCGACGAATACTTCGTACCCCACCTCTCCCGTGTACCCCGTTCTCGACACCGTTACGGCCCCGACAGGCGTGTCCGCGCGGGCATACCGGTAGTACGCCAGGGACTGGATCGTTTCGTGAAACGGGGCAAGCGAGGGGCATGCGCGAATCACGTCGCGGCTCTTCGGGCCCTGCACGGCCAGCAGCGCGTACGCGTCGCTCGCGTTCTCGAGTGTAACGCCACCCCTACGCATCGCATCGATGTGCGCAAAGTCTTTCTCTATGTTCGCGGCGTTGACGACCAGCATCGCGCGGTCATCGCCGAGTCGCGAAACAAGGAGGTCGTCGACCACCGTACCGTCGTCGTTGCACATCACGGTATACAGTACGCCATCGGGTGCAAGGCGCGCGCAGTTGTTGGTCACCACGCGACGGAGAAATTGCCACGTGTCGGCGCCTGAAACGATGAATTCTCCCATGTGGCTGACATCGAACAATCCGGCGGCCCCGCGCACGGCGTTGTGTTCGGCGATGATCCCCGCATAGCTCACGGGCATCTCCCATCCACCGAACTCGACCATGCGGCCTCCGAGTTCCAGGTGGACATCGTGCAGTGGAGTTTTTTTCATAAATCCGTCGTTCGACCCATGACATACACGTGGCCCTATACGCCACGGCGCATACAGTTTCGCGCCCCGTTTACACGGCGCGCCGGTTCGTTTCCCCGGTGGCAATTCCCGCCAAATCGCGCAGCATCGCACCCGTATAGGAGTCCGCGCATTGCATCACTTCGTACGGCGATCCGATAGCCACGACCCGTCCTCCACCTTCGCCGCCTTCGGGACCAAGATCGACGAGATGGTCGGCCGCCAATATTACATCCGGGTTATGTTCGATAACAACCACGCTGTTTCCCTTTTCCACAAGTTTGTCGAGCACTGTGAGCAGCAGACGCACGTCATCGTGATGCAGACCCGTCGTCGGTTCATCGAGGATATACAGGGTACGCCCCGTCGCGCGCCGCGAGAGTTCCGAGGCAAGTTTGATTCTCTGGGCTTCACCACCGGAGAGCGTGGTGGCCGGTTGGCCCAGCTTGATGTATCCGAGCCCCACCGAGCACAGGGTTTCGCATCGCCTGCGAGTCGCGGGTACGCTGGAAAAGAATTCGAGCGCCTCTTCCACACTCATGGCCAGCACGTCCGCAATACTGCGCCCGCGGTAGCGAATCTCCAGCGTCTCGACGTTGTAACGCTGGCCCTTGCACGAATCACAGGTTACGTACACATCCGGCAGAAAGTGCATTTCTACTTTGATCACCCCGTCACCCTCGCACGTCTCGCAACGTCCGCCGGCCACATTGAACGAAAATCGTCCTACTTTGTATCCGCGCACCCGGCTGTCGGGAAGCTGGCCGAATAATTCACGGATCGGCGTGAAGAGCCCGGTGTATGTGGCGGGGTTCGATCGCGGCGTACGGCCGATCGGAGCCTGGTCAATTCCCACGACCTTGTCGAGGTGTTCGATCCCTTCGAGCGCGTCATGACGTCCGGGTAGCATCGCCGCACCGTGAATCTGGCGGCGCAACGCACGGTGGAGAATGTCTCCCACCAGGGTACTCTTGCCCGACCCGCTGACACCGGTCACACAGGTAAATACTCCGAGCGGAAACGAGACGTCGACGCTCTGCAGGTTATTCTCCGCCGCGCCGCGTACAACAATTGCGAGCCCGTTTCCCTTGTGGCGCGGCTGTGGTTCGATCCGCGGCGGGCCCATTCTCAGATACGCGCCCGTTCGGCTTTCGCGCGACCGCGCCACCTGTTCGGGCGTGCCCAGCGCCACAACGGTACCGCCGTGCAATCCCGCGCCGGGCCCGAGGTCTACGATGTAATCTGCTGCCTGCATCGTGTCACGGTCGTGCTCTATAACAATGACCGTGTTGCCCAGATCCCGCAGTTCCTTGAGGGTTGCGATCAGCCGTGCATTGTCGCGATGGTGCAGGCCGATGCTGGGCTCGTCAAGAATGTACACTACCCCCATCAACTTCGAGCCAATCTGCGTGGCCAGGCGCAGGCGCTGCGCCTCGCCGCCAGCGAGCGTAGCCGCCCCGCGATCGAGCGTGAGATACGAGAGGCCCACATCCACGAGAAATCGCAGACGGCTCTCAATTTCGTGGACAACGGGGGCGGCGATTTCGGCGCGGGTGCCGTCGAGTTCCAGTGTTCTTATGGCTCCCAGTGCCCGGCCGACCGGGAGGGCACAAAACTGCGCGATGCTCAACTCATCCACAAGTACGGACAGACTCTCCTGCCGCAGGCGGGCTCCACCACACGCCGCGCACGGCTCAATTGTCATAAAGGATTCGATCCACCGCCGCACATTGTCTGACGACGTGCTGCGGTGTCGACGCCGCAGCCACGGAACAAGCCCTTCGTACTTCGTTCGATACTCCCCTTTGACCCGCGCGAAGTCCATCCGGATGACAATTTCTTCATCCACACCGTGCAACACGGCGTGCCGTGCATCTTCCCCGAGTTGTTTCCAGGGGGTGTCCATATCAAATCCCACGGCCCGTCCCAGCGCCTCGAGCTGAGAGCGCCCCCACTCGCCCTTGAGCTTACCCATGGGCGCAAGCGCCCCCTCACCGAGCGATTTGTCCTCGTCGGGGACGACCAGATCCTCGTTAAACTCCATCCGCGACCCAAGGCCCGAACACTCCGGGCACGCGCCGTATGGCGAATTAAAGCTGAACATCCTCGGCGAAAGCTCCTCAAAACTCACGTCGCAGTACGGGCACGCGAAGTGCTGGCTAAAGAGACGCTCCTTGCCCCCCGTCGTCCTCACCAGTACAAGCCCGCCGGAATGTTTCGCCGCCGTCTCGAGGGAATCGGCAATACGTCGTGCCCGGCGTTGCGACACGATGAGTCGGTCAACAACAATCTCTACGTCGTGTTTTTTTTGCCGTGCCAGGCTCGGCCGCTCGGTTATGTCATAGACGATTCCGTCTACGCGCACGCGTACAAACCCGTCTTTTTCGATCGACTCAAAAATGCGCCGGTGCTCCCCCTTGCGTCCGCGCACTACCGGAGCAAGGATCGTCACGCGCGATCCCTCGGGGAGTCCCAGAATTTTTTCCTGTACCTGTGCGAGCGATTGCCGGGCGATCGGCCGGCCGCACGACGGGCAATGCGGCGTTCCCGTTCGCGCGAACAGCACCCGCAGGTAATCGTAGATTTCTGTCATGGTACCGACGGTGGAGCGCGGGTTATGCGAACTGGTTTTTTGCTCTATGGAGATGGCAGGCGAGAGACCGTCGATGCGATCGACATCCGGCTTCTCCATTTGACCGAGAAACTGGCGCGCGTACGCGCTCAGGCTCTCCACATACCGCCGTTGTCCCTCGGCGTAAATTGTATCGAAGGCAAGCGACGACTTCCCCGACCCGGATAACCCGGTAATCACAATAAGTCGGTTACGGGGCAGCGTCAGGCTGATATTGCGCAGATTATGTTCGCGCGCACCACGAATGACAAGATCGCGCGTGTTGCTCACTGTCCGCCCCCGCTGTCGTTCGGCGCCGTGCCCCCGGCGGCATCGAGTTCATCGAGCGCCTTACGTGCCACCCGTCCCCAGTTGCTCTTTTCGCCGTGCGTGCGCAACACTTTCTCGTAGATTTCGCGGGCAGCGCTATTCCGCCCGAGCTTGCGATAGCACTCCGCCGCCTTGAGCCGCGCGGTGACAACCCACATTCCAGTGCCCGCCGCCAGGTACGGCACCTTCAGATAGGCGACTACTCCGTTGGAATAGTCTTTGAGCTGCTCGTACGACTGCCCGATCCAGTAATATGCGCGCGCGCGTGCCTCGTCATTGAGCAACGGCATTGCGCCGGTGTACGCGGCAACCGCTCCCGAATAGTCACCTTGCTCCATGCGGCACCGGGCCGCGTTGAGCGCGGCTTCGCCGCGAAAATGCGATGCCGGAAAACGAGCGATAACCCGAGCCCATGCCGCCTCGGCATCCTTCCAGCGTTTTAGTTTTTGATACGATACGGCCAGATTTTTCAGTCCCGCAAACGCCGACACGCTGTCTGCCGTCGAACCCGCCGCCTCGTCATAGTGGATGAGTGCTTCACTCGTGCGGTTCGCCGATACGAGCGCGTTGCCCATACGAAGGTGCAACGACGCCCCGCTGGGCGACACCGGATAATCGCGGAAAAACGAGCGCGCCGCGGCCGCTCCCCGCTCTACATCGTGTGCGCCGAGCAAGCTCATCGCATACAGGTATCGTGCCCGTTCACACGGGCCTTCACCACGGCACGATTCCGCGTACGGCCGGATGGCATCGGCAGCTTTCGCGTACTTCTTGCGGTCGTAGAGGGCACGGGCCGCCTCCACTCCTATTTCCTGCACAACTTTTGCATTATTTCCCGCCGATGATCGCACGCGCTTGCCAATGACATCGGCATCCTTTTCGCGCCCGGTGCGATAGAGAGTCATCGCATAGAGTCCCTGCGCGTCGACGTCGTCCGGCCCCACCGCGTCGACAAGCTTGCGCGCCACGATGGCCGCCCCCGCACCGTCGCCCGCGTCGAGGAGCGCGCGCACGAGGCGACGCGCACCGTTTACCGCTTCGCCCTGCATTCCCGCTTCCTCGATCCACGCGCGAAGAATAGCCACCTGGTCGTTCATTCGTCCCATGCGCGCGGCCACGTCGGCCGCGTTCTTGTAAACTCGCGCCCGCTGGTCTCCGCCAATTGACGAACCGAGGCATGTTTTCATGATTTTGAGTGCCTCGCTATCGCGACGCAGTTGCATAAGACAAAACGCGCGACGCGACGCAATATCCCAGCGTGTGCGCTCACCGGTGGCACGATGCGCCGCCGCCTTGTATCGTGCGAGCGCTTCGTCATAGGACTTGCGCATGTACATACAATCGGCTGCTTGCACCGATGCATTCGTTCCCCATACACCCCACGCATCGGCCTTGGCCACCCGATCGAAATACTGCACGGCTTCGCGATACGACCCGAGCGCCCGTTTGGCCCGCCCCGCTTCGAACGCCGCGCGCAGTGCCAACCGGCCATCGCCACGCGCTATTTTTTCGAACTCGCGTGCCGCTTCATCATAGTGTTTCTGGCGCGCCAGGACGCGCGCATATTGCAGGCGGATGGTTCCATCGTCGGGCGCCAACAACGCAGCTCGCTTGAGGTATCCTGCCGCTGCCGCGAGCGCTTGTTTGCCACCGCCCGCGGTCAAGCGAGTTGCCAGGGCAACGAGCACCCTTGTGCCCGATGGGTTAGAGGGAAATCGGGCGAGAAGCTTTTCCGCGTCCGACGCGCTGATGCGCCCCCCGGCAATCGACGTGAGCATCAGCGAACGAAACGCCGCATCCGGCACCTCGGCCGCATCGGGGAACTCTTTTTCCAGACGATCCCACGCGCCACGCGCCTTTTTCGTCAGCTTTTCCGCGCCATTTCCACGATCGGTATTCGACGTACGCCCTGCTTCACGCCGCGCCATTTTTTCCCACGCCAGGCCCTCGAGATACAACACGCGGGCGCGCGTGGCACCCTTGGCGTCCCGCTCCAGAGAGCGGCATAAATCGAGCGCGCCCGCGAAGTCGCGCGTCAACTCAATGCGTGCCTCGGCCAGGCCGAGCAGGCCGCGCGACGAATTCGCGGCCATCGCATACGCACGCCGGTCGAATTCGCGAAGCGCGGCGCGATAATCCGTCACTGAGAACTCGTCGAGCCACGCCATGCGCTTTTCTGCGTCGCCCGCCTCCTTCGACAGCGGAAAACGGCGTGTTACATCGGCGTACACTTCGCGTGCGGAGGCGTAGCGGTTGGCGAGCTCGAATCGCCGCGCCACACGGTTCATCTCGGCGGGATTGCGATGTTTTTCTACATCGAGGAGTTTCTGCAATGCGCCCACGGCGGCGCTGGTGTCGTGCGTTACGGAAAATGAGACGTCGGCAATTTTCCCCAGAACCTCGCACCGGGCGGTGCTGTCGGACGACACATCCACAAATCGAGCCAGCGCGTCCACCGCCGCGTGCGCGTCGGCGCGGCCGAGCAACGCCTCCCCACGAATGCGAAACGCCGACTGCCCCCACGCCGAACCACGCGCCAGCGTCTCGAGCCGTTCCGCGTCGGCAAGTGCGACATCGTAATGTTTCTTGCGCAGAGAACTACGTGCATGAGCGTAGGTAATCTGGGGAGAAAACGTCCCCGGAAACCTTGCTTCGTATTCCTGTGCGAGTTGCACAACGGCCGCATCATCGCCTGCGGAGTAGGCAGTGCCGACGGCGTGCACGTAAACCGCCCGTCGATCATCGATATCGTCCCGGGAAAGAATGCGTTCGTACCACGCCAGCGCCTCGCGCGCCTGCCCGGCGTGCGCGAGAAGTGCAGCCGCCTCGGTCCCGGCGGGCACGGCGATCACCTTCGTACCAAAATCCCACGCACGCGCGTAGAACGAAACCGCTTTGTCTACGTGCCCGCGCGCACCGTGAATACGCGCCGCTTCCAGCGCCGCAAATCCCGCGAGCGGCGCCCGCGGATAATCTGTTACCAAGCGTGCATACGTAGCGAGTGCCCCGTCCTCGTTACCCAATTTGCGCTGGCAGAATGCCAGGTTGTACGCCGCGCGAGGTGCCGCTTCGGTGTCCGCGTAGTGATCGAGCACCTTGCTGAGTACGTCGAGCGCTGCGGCATACTGTTTCACGGAAATCAGCGTTTCCCCCTTGCCGAGCATCGCGGCCGGCACTTCGGGGCAGTCTGTCATGGTAACGACGATGCGGGTAAACACACGGTCGGCGTCGCTGTAACGCTTGAGTTTGTAGTACAGATGCCCGAGCGAGAGATTAAAACGACACCGGTCAGGGTTGTCCGGATACGTCGATGTGACGGTTTCGAGAATCGCGACGGCCTGCGCCGTGTTGTCCGATTTCACGAGGCAATCGGCGGCAGCCGCAAGTGCCCCGGGCACGCGCGCATCTCGTGCGTCCACACGCGCAAAACGCAGATACTGCTGAGCGGCGGCTTCATACATCCCGTCCTTTTGCAGGCGACTTGCGAATGTGTAAATTTCATCGGGGGTCTCGGCGCGTGCGCCGGACAGCGGTGCAACGAGCAGGGCCGCGAGTACTACGGGGAGGAGTCGAAAGCATTTCATAAGGATATTGCCGGTTGTGTAAGGAAATCCGCCTTGGGCACCGGCGGTAATCAGGCGCACCCCGATCCCGCCAACACCCCCCATCCCGTCGGTTGGGTCGGGAAAGCGGTAGCGGCACTTTCGCGGAAGGTAGCAAAAAGGACCGCACAGGGCAACACGACCCGGCCGGGAACATACCCGCCCGGGCCTGGGGTCCCGCCGCCAGGGGGGCGATCCGGTGGCAACGGGCCGATGGCAACCCCATGCGCGGGCAGGCACGCGCGCGCCATCGCGCGCTGAACATCTGTGCCAATGTGCCGGTCAGGGGCTCAGACGATTCATCGTACGCGGAAACGGAATGGCTTCACGCAGGTGCCCGAGGCCACAGAGGTACGATACCGTGCGCTCGACGCCCAGCCCAAACCCGGAGTGCGGCACGCTGCCGTAGCGCCGCAGATCCAGGTACCACTCGAAGGCGCGCCGGGGAAGCGCATGCTCATCAATGCGGCGCTCGAGCAGCCCAAGATCGTGAATCCGCTGCCCGCCGCCGATGATTTCTCCATAGCCCTCAGGAGCGAGCATATCGACCGAAAGTGAATAACGCGGCTCGTCGGCGTCGGGTTCCATGTAGAAGGCCTTCACCGCCGACGGAAACCGGTGCACAAATATCGGCGCGTCGCGATCTTCCGTCAACATCGTTTCGTCGGTCGCCCCGAAATCACCATTGTCGTCGAAATCTACGCCACGTTCGCGGAGCATTGCCGCCGCGTCACGATAATGTATGCGCGGGAAGGAACTTGACGAATATTCGAGGCGGGTGATGTCGCGTTCGAGTACGTCGGTGAGTTCTTTCTCGCACGACTCGAGCACGCGCACAACGATGAAACGGAAGAATTCCTCGCACAGATCCATCAAACCGTCGAGTTCCATAAACGCCACTTCCGGTTCCACCATCCAGAACTCGGTCAGGTGTCGTCGCGTTTTGGATTTCTCGGCGCGGAAGGTGGGGCCAAAACAGTACACGCGCCCGAACGCCGCCGCGGTCGCCTCGTTATACAATTGCCCGCTCTGACTGAGGTAGGCCGTATCGCCGAAATATGCCGTCTCGAACAGCGTACTCGTCCCTTCACAGGCATTGGGTGTGAAGATGGGGGTATCGAGACAGAAAAATCCGTTCTGGTTGAGGTAGTCGCGTATGGCCCATACGGTGTGGTGCCGCACCGAAAGCACAGCGTGTTGTTTGCGACTGCGAAGCCACAAATGACGGTGGTCGAGCAGGAACGTGGAACTGTGCTCTTTGGGTGTAATCGGGTACCCCTCGGACGCGCCGATGACGCGCACGCTTCGCACCGTCAGTTCCACACCACCGGGGGAACGACTGTCCTCACGAACGGTTCCGTCCACCTCCACACTCGATTCCTGCGCAAGGGTGCCCAACGTGTGGAAGACCTCATCGCTGACTTCTTGTTTGCTCGCGACGCACTGCACCAGACCCGTTCCATCGCGCACAATAAGGAACCGGATCTTGCCACTCGAACGCGTGTTGTACACCCACCCGAGCAGACGGACCGGTTTTCCGGCATACGACAAAAGGTTTTGAATTGAAACGGTCTCCATAACAGCCCCCCCCCTCGCGGCCACCGAAAAGCGCGGAGACGATTGCCCCTATTCTTGCAAACGTCCCCGGTCCGGATGATGCGACCTCGACGTGCCCCGCCGCGGACGCATCCGTTGCGACCGATCGCCGCTACGAGGGCGGAAACGGCGCGGACAGGGCAAACCTAATTCAATAGGATTAAACAGGATACACGATGATGCGGTCAACCCCGATTCGCCGCCGGGCCTCCGGACCCGGCCGCCTCGTGCGTGGCGCCCCGCACACGCTCGTTGGGGCGGTTGCAATCTGCATGTTTTGCACGGCGGGCTCTGCCGCGCTCGCCGGGGCGGTCAAAGCACCGGCAAACATTGCCCGCTTCAGCGAGCGCCAGCTCGACTGGGGCGCAACGGCGCTCGAGATCCCCGCGCGGCTCGAATACGCCGCCGCGCGCGCAGAACTGGCCCGTGGGCGAGCCGAGGAGGCCCAGGCACACCTTGAGCGCGCCAACCAACTGGCCCCGTACTGGCCGGACCCGTATTTTACGCTTTCGATGCTCAACTTCCGTCGCTTCAAACCCGACGCATTGTTTTTCCTTGTCGGCGGCCTGCGCGCGGCCAGTCACAACTTTCATTTCCAGACCCTGCTGGCAATCAACGTGTTACTTTACGCGGTTCTGCTGTGGATTGTGCTGTCTACGATTGCATGTATCGCGTTTGCCCTGCGCTACCTTCCATTTGCCGCGTTTCGCTTGTCAGAAATGCTACGCGAACGCTTCCACGCCACCCTTCCACGACTCGCCGCATTGCTCGCGTTACTTGTGCCTTTCGCGCTGTTCCCCGGCTTCGTCACCGGATTCAGTTTTCTGGTGTTGTTCACATGGTATTACATGCAACGTCGCGAAAAAGCATTTGTTGTGGCACTCGCCGTTCCCTTCGCCGCCCTCGCGTTCTTTGCACCAACGCTCGAACGACTCACCCCCGCGGCCGACCCTGCCTCGCTGGTGTCTCTTGCAGCACGCGCCGCAACGGCTCCCGGCGACGGCATGCTGATTCAACAGGTAGAACGCGCGAAGGCCCCGGGACTCGATATGGAACAAAACCTCGTTGCCGGCGTGTTGTTGACACGGCAGGAAAATTTCGACGCCGCGGCTTCGCGCTTCCTTAACGCGATCGCCGAGAAACCGAACAACGCCATAGCCTATGTTAACCTGGGAAACGTGTACTACCTTCAGGGGCTCTATGAGAAAGCCCTCGAGGGGTACCGCAAAGCCGAACAAATCGCCCCGGCGGATCCTGTCGGTCAATACAACCTCGCGCAGGCCTACATTAAGACGCTGTTGCTCGCCGAATCTTCGCGGGCGCTCAAGAGTGCCTCAGCGCATGGCATAGAAAACGTCAAGGCTTCATACGGCGATGGCGCCCTCTCGCGGGCACAGGTCTTCACACGCACATTTACACCGCGCGAGTTGTGGCGTATCGCCTCACGCGAAGGCCGAACCCGCATTGGAGCACCAATCAACATGGTCTACCGCCCGCTGACCGGATTCAGCGTACGCGCGGGTGGATGGGTCATGCTCGGATCGGTTCTGCTCGTGGTCTTTCTCGGAAGATTCGTCAAGCGTTCGCTCCTCGCATTCCAGTGTTCGAACTGCGGAGAGTTGACCAGTGAGGGCACGTCCAATTCCGAGAGGGGCTCGTACATCTGCGCGTCCTGTGCCGCAGCCATCGAAAACGTCTCGTCCGATAAAGTGATCGAAGCGCTCCTGCGCCAGCGCCGCCAGAAAGTACTCGTGCGACGACGGCAGGCCATCCGCGTGCTTACAATGTGGATCCCGGGAGTTCGCGATTTTTACTACGGACGAATTACACGCGGTATCGCCATGGCCGGAATATTCTCGCTATCGGCTGTGTTCCTCGTCAGTCACGGATACATCATACGCGATTGGCAGTCATTCGACACCGACTTGCCCCTGTGGAAACTCATCCTCCCTGTCGTGGGGCTGTTGGGCACGTACATCATTTCATTCTTCTCACGCCACTATTACGAAGTGCGCAATTACCGCACCCCGTTACTCGCCGCATCCCGCAGCGGCGAATCCCAGTCGACGCGGCGGCGTTCGGCGTGACGGGAAAGGATCGCGATGGCCCTCGAAGGTAATCTGAGTTCATTCGGCCTTGCCGAGATTCTGCAGCTGATCGCCGTGCAGCAAAAAACCGGTATGCTCACAGTGAACAACGATATACAAAATGTCGTTATGTTCTTTCGTGAGGGGCAAGTCATATCCACACGCGACCGCCGCCGTAAATCGAACGACCCCTTTCGCGACTTTGTCGCACGTTACGGGATTCTATCGGCATCGGATCTGTCGCAAGTGGCACAGATAGCCGCGCAGTCGAAACTGGATTTCGTCGATATTGTCAGCTCCGAGGGATTTCTGGACTCCGAAGACCTGCGCATGCACTGGCAGCGCCAGATCCAGGAGTCGATGCACGATGTGCTCACCTGGGAGCAGTGTTCCTACAAGTTCATAAACAATGAACAAGTCGTATCCGGAATCCGTTCCCTCGGCGAGTTCAGCGTGGAAGGGCTTTTGATGGAGAGCATGCGGCGAATCGACGAATTCCCGCAAATGCTCGAAATGTTCCCGCACGATTCCATTCTGGTGGCCCCCCGCGGCGACCCGGCGGAAAACGACGAATTAACTTCGAACGAACGCGCAATAGTCGACTTGCTCAGCGACATCATGAGCCTTCGGGACATCATTGCGAAGGCGCAAATGCCCCTGTTCGAAGTGTACGAAGCTCTCAAACTCCTTCGTGACAAAAAGTTGATCACCACCCGCGACGATACCCACGACGGGTCCGACGAACCGCGTTCCGCGGCCGGCAGCGCATCGTCTCGTAAGCAGTTGGGCAACCCGCTTCCGGTTATCGTTGCTCTCTTTGCACTCGCCCTTGCTACGGCAATCGGTTTCCGCGTCCCCATCTCCCGCGTTGTCACCGGCGGGCACCCGTCGCTCGCAATTCCCGTGCGGGCCACCGATGCCCTCGAACGCAGGCGAATCGAGGCCCACTTGCGCTGGACGATTGACGGCTACCGCGCACGTAATGGCGCGTGGCCCGGGCGAATGGAAGACCTCCAGTCGGATGGCCTTCTTTCGATCGATACGCTGCGACGCGCCAGGTCGCTTGGCATCCGCTATCGGTTGACGCCAGGCCGCACGGCATATACCCTGCTCTAACTCGCAGCCCAACCGCTGCGAATGCATTGCCATGCTGCGGCGAATTCTACTTCGAATCGGTGACTTCGTGTTTGTAACGCGCCCGCTCATTCTTGTGCCGGCGTGGAGTTTTTACTTGCGGGGTGCCGCCACGGCGCAGTTTGGCGATCCGTGGCTCGCGCGTCCGGACGCATTTACCTGGGGTCTGGTTTGCCTCACCGCCATCCTCGTCGCCGCATATCTTGTCAATCTTGTGTTCGACCAGCAGGCCGATCGACTCAACGACAAAGGTCACTACATCGCACGAGGATTGTTTGCAGTGCGAACAATTGTAATCCTCGCCATGTTATTTTTCGTGGCCGCGTCATTTGCGTTTCGCCGTACCGTACCGCCGCAGCGCATTCCCCTCGTGGGCGCGTTGATTCTGGCTTTCGCATACTCGTTGCCGCCGCTGCGGTTGGTCGCGCGCCCCGGGCTCGACCTGGCAGCCAACGCGATCGGTTATGGTGGAATTGCATTTGTGGCCGGCTACTTCGCGTTTCGTGGGTCCACGGCGGCATGGAGTGCGGCCGCGCCGTATATGTTCCTTGTGGGCGCGACGTTTCTGCATACGACTATTCTCGACGTGGAAGGTGACCGCGCGGCGGGGAAAAACACGTTTACCGTGCAATTCGGCGTTCTCGCATCCACACGACTTGCCGTAGCCCTGTCCATTGGCGGCGCTGCCTGGATTATACGTGAATCGAGTGCATCCACCCGCGATCCGCTCGCCCCCGCGGTTCTCATCGTCGCGACGGCTGTTTTCTTTGCAGCCCACATTCGCATACGGCATTGCCTGGCACGAGGCGACGACGCCGCGGCCGCAACCGTGCGGAATACCAGCGCACTGGTCGTACAGGGAGTTACCGCGATCGTGGCTCTTGCCGCCGGGATCGGTGCGTCATGGTTCTTGATCGGCGTGGCCGGACTCGTCGTGCTGGCGAGAATCTACTACCGGTACCGCTTCGAAATCAGCTACCCGGGTCCCCGCTGACGACGGCTGGTAACGAGAGGCGTAAGAGCGGCGACGGAGTGAATCGCCCGGCATTTCATTTCTTCGAATACGGCGAGCGGTCCTGTCCCGAGCTTCCACGGCACCAGAAACGCCGGGTCGATCACGTAGACCGCATCGCGTCTGAGCGCCATGGGGTCTGCGACGGCGTTTCTGCGCCCGGGGTAGAGCGAAAATGCCGCGTCGTAACCGGCCGCGGCTGCGGCCAGACGTACCCGTCGATCGGATCTCCCGAACGGGTACGAGAGGGTTCGCACCGCACAGCCAAGCATTTCTTCGATAGTTTCCCGCGAGCGCACCAGCTCGTTGCGCAGCGTGCAGGGTAGCGCACGCGTCAGATCGGCATGTGTTTCGGTGTGCGACCCGACGGTCGCCCCACCCCGCACCATCTCTGCGAGTTGCTCCCAGGTTGCATGCCTGTGCGCGGGGCGACCGAAACCGATCTCCCACGTATTATCCCGCCCCGCATAACCGCTCACAACGAACAGGTGAAACGGGATGCCACGACGCCTCAGAATGGGGAATGCGTACCGGTATACGTCTTCGTACGCGTCGTCAAACGTCAGCCACACGATGCGCGTGTCCCTCTCAACTGCCGAGGACGTCTCGCTGGCGCAGAGAGCGCCCCGGCGAACCGCGTCATGATCGTCGGACAAACATCTGTTCCGTTTTCGGTATTCGGTTTCATCCACCCAGCGGAACCCGGCCCGCTCCACGGCATCGAGCGCAGCCTCAAATCGCGCCGGCGTGGTCCACGTACCCTCCAGGCAAAAGCGGCGCGTTACCTTATGAAAGCACAGCACACGCGGACCTGCCGGACGCGGCCCGTAGCGCACACGCCACGCGGCGTACGTACCGACCAGAATCACTAGCGCAATAATCCAGACCGGGGACATGACCCCAGCCTATCGCTTTTGACCGGCAATCGCCAAACATGATACGATCGCAAAAGTACTTAATGCCATGGCACATCGTTCGGAGGTTCCCCATGATCCAGCCCGCCAACCGCGTCCTCAAGATGAAGCGGTACATATTTGATGAAATCGCCCACATGAAACGGGAAGATCACCGCGACCCTTCCGAATTCGTCGATCTTGGAATCGGCAACCCGGACCAGCGCCCGGACCCGCGCATCCCGGAAATTCTTGCACGACAACTGAAGGCGGCCGACCACCAGAATCACCGGTATTCCCCGTTCGATGGAGCGCCCGAACTGCGCCAGGCGGTATCGCGCTGGTACCGTCGCCGGTTTGACGCCGCGGTGGCCGCGGACGTTGTGCTGCCGCTCATTGGTTCCAAAGAAGGCATTGCCAAGTTGCTACTGGCCTACATCAATCCGGGCGACACGATCGTGGTGGCCACGCCGTGCTACCCGGCATATCTGGGAGCGGCACGCGTGGCCGAGGCAAACGTCGTAGAGCTGCCGTTGCGCGCCGAAAATGACTACATACCGGACTACAGCGACGTCCCCGCCGATGTGTGGGACCGTTCCAAACTGCTGTTCCTCAACTATCCGAACAATCCGACGGGTGCTGCGTGTACGATCGACACGTTTAGCCGCGCTCTTGACCTGGCCTGCCGCCACGACTTTGTCGTGTGCTCCGACCTCGCGTATTCCGAACTCGCTCTCGAGCCGGATTGTCCGGTACCGAGCGTAATGCAGGTGGAGGGCGCGGCCGAACACGCGATTGAGTTTCACTCGTTTTCCAAGAGTTACAATATGGCCGGGTGGCGCCTGGGCTGGGTAGTCGGCAACCGGGATGTGTTGGCCAATATGGTCAAGATCAAGGCGAACATGGATTTCAGTGCGTTTCTCGCCATTCAGCGTACCGGCGCCGAGATACTCGAGAGCGACGTAGATTTTGCCGCCGCCCAACGTAAGCTCTATCGCGAGAGGCGCGACCTGATCTGCGACGGATTCCGGGAACTTGGCTGGGAATTGCGAAAACCACGCGCCGCCATGTATGTCTGGGACAGGATCCCCGCGCGCTATGACAATGCGTTCGATTTTGTGAAGGATTTGTTCCGCGATACGGGAGTAATCGTGTCTCCCGGCGAAGCATTCGGCGCCCACACCAACCACTTCATGAGAATGTCGATGGTGGTGTATCAGGACGGAATTGCCCGAATGTTCAAAAAGATCCGCGCGGCGGAATTCCGATTCCAATAACCCATTTGCGACAGTGCACACAGCCATTTCCCGGCGCACAATCGTGTCCATCGGCAGGCCCGCTTCAATCAGCACGTTCGCGGCGGCGGCGTACGCCAGCACCGGCGGTGACGCCCATCCCCCGGAGCCCCGCGCTCGACGGTCCGAGGCTCACAATCGTCTGCCGGTCGGAATCGAGATATTCACAGGCAAGCGCATTGACGTCGTCGAGCGTGACGTCGTCGAGTCGACGAATCAGCTCACGTTCCGTCACCTGGCGGCCATGGCGTAATTCTCCCCACGCCATACGCATCATACGCGAAGTGGACGTTTCCAGGCCGAGAAGAATCCTGCCCTTCACGTGCCCACGTATATCTTCGAGTTCGCGCGACGGAATCCCCTCCCCGCGCAAACGTGCAAGCTCTTCGAGCGTTACTTCAATCGCGTGCCCGGTATTCGACGGTCGAACCGAGAGGAATGTACCCATCATCCCGGCGTCCCGGGAATGGTCGGCATACGAGTACACGGTGTACGCAAGGCCGAGATCATCGCGTACGTGGCGGAACAATCGGGAACTCATCCCACCCCCTACGATGTTGGTCAGAAGGGTCAACGCGTCCCGCCGCGGGTCGTTCCATGAAAACGTCGGAATCCCTATGCAAATGTATTGCTGGCCGAGGCGGCGACGCACGTGTCGTCTGGCGAACCCCGGGTGTACCGGCACATTTCGCCTGGGCGGCGCGGCGCGCGGCGACAGGCGGAGATATTCGTCACACAATCTCCTGACCTCATGCATGGTGACGTTTCCGTACACGGCCACCACGAGGTTTGGCGCCCTTAATACAGACGTCGCGAAGCGCCGAACATCTCGTCGCACGAACGTCGAAACACGTTCGCGCGTTCCGAGGATCGATCGACCGTAGGGGTGCGACGGGAACAACTCTGCGCCAAAGATTTCATGCACATAATCGTCGGGGGCATCGCGGGCATCGCGAATTTCTTCGAGCACTACGTTCTTTTCCACATCGACAAGCGCAGGGGAAAACGTCGATCCCGTCAGCATGTCGCCAAGGAGATCAAATGCGAGTTCGCGATTGCTTTCGAGCACGTGCGCATACAGGCACATCGTGTCACGCGTGGTGAATGCATCGAAAGAACCTCCTACGCGCTCAATTTCTCGCGAAATGGAAGCCGCATCGCGCCTTCTTGTGCCCCGAAACAGCATGTGTTCGAGAAAATGGCACAATCCGAGATCGCGCGCTCTCTCGTCGCGTGACCCCGTACGCGTCCACACCCCCGCGCAAAACGCCCTCGAGAGAGGGTTGCGCTGGAGCAGGATCGTCAGACCATTTTCGAGAACAAGCCGTCTGGGACGGGCGTGGTGTACCATGGGTTTATCAGAAAAATGCCAGGAGCGCGTGCACAGCGCGCCCCCGGCTTTTTGTTGTTGCGAACCGGAAGAATATCAGGATGCCTTACGGTCACGCCCTCCGCCGCGGTGTCCACGCCCTTGGTGTCCACCCCGGTGCCCACCACGATCGCCACCCCGGTCGCGCTTCTCGTCGTACCCCTCGGGGGGATCGAGAAGCGCCCGGCGGGACAAACGGATCTTTCCGTTGTCCTGCACCTCGAGCACTTTCACTTTCACAATGTCGCCAACGTGGAGGACATCCTCCACCTTGTCGATCCGCCGATGCTCGATTTCCGATATGTGAAGCAGTCCGTCTTTGCCCGGCAAAATCTGAACAAATGCACCGAACGATTCGATTGTGCGAACTTCACCTTCATACACCGCACCCACCTCAGGCTCGGCGGTGATCTGCTTGATGCGCTCAATCGCGGCGTCGGCAGAAGCCGAATTGACAGCGATCACGTTGATCAGTCCGGTGTCTTCGATTTCGATGGTTGCGCCGGTCTCCTCCTGGATCCCCTTGACCACCTTGCCCCCCGGGCCAATGATCTCGCGAATCTTGTCCCGAGGAATCTGAATCTGCGTAATCTTGGGCGCGAACGGCGAGATTTCGGCGCGCGGTTCATTCAGCGCCTCCGCCATCTTCGAGAGAATGTGCAGGCGGCCGGCACGCGCCTGATTAAGGGCCTTCATCATGATCTCATCCGAAATACCGGCAATCTTCGTATCGAGCTGGAAGGCGGTAATCCCGTCGGCGGTACCCGTTACTTTAAAATCCATGTCGCCCAGATGGTCTTCGGCACCAAGAATGTCGCTTAATACCGCCACCTGGTTTTCTTCTACCACCAGACCCATGGCAATTCCCGCCACCGGTTTTGCCGTGGGCACGGCGCCGTCCATCATGGCCAGACTGCCTCCGCACACCGACGCCATGGAACTCGATCCGTTCGACTCCAGGATCTCCGAAACCAGGCGTACGGTGTATGGAAATACTTCCTTCTCCGGGACTACCGGGCGCAGGCCTCGCTCGGCCAGCATGCCGTGCCCGATTTCCCGCCGCCCCGGTCCCCGGAAGGGCCGCACTTCGCCAACGGAGAATGCCGGGAAGTTGTAGTGCAGCATGAATCGTTTCCAGCTCTCGCCCTCGATGGTGTCGAGCATTTGTTCATCGGACGTGGTTCCGAGCGTGAGCGCCACAAGCGCCTGGGTTTCGCCCCGCGTGAATAGTGCCGATCCATGGGCTCGCGGCAACACCCCCACTTCGCAGGTGATGGGGCGGATATCTTCGTATCCACGGCCGTCCACGCGTCGGGAATCGCTCAACACCATGCCTCGCATCTCACGTTTTTCGATGCCTTCGAGCACGCCCCGGATGTAACCTCCCGCCTCGGGGAATTGCTCGTCAAACTTTGCCGCCGCGTCATCGCGAATGGATGACATCGCGCCGGCGCGCTCGGCTTTCTTCGCTATCTTTAACGCATCCTGTATGCGCGAGGTAAACGCTTCCTCCACGGCGCTGTCGATCTCCGGGTGTGTCTCGGGCTCTTCGACCTCGCGCTTTTCCGGGACGCCGACTTCTTCAAACAGCTTGCGCTGCAGATCATTGAGCTGGCGAATCACGTCGTGGCCATATTTGACCGCATTGAGCATGTCTTGCTCGGCCACTTCCTGGGCGCCACCCTCGACCATCACCACGGCATCATCCGTCCCCGCAACGATGACGTTTATGTCGGCCTCTTCGATCTGTTCCATCCGCGGGTTGGCGACATACTCACCGTGCACGCGGCAGACACGTACTCCACTGAGAATAGCTTCGAACGGAATGTCGGAAAGGCCCATCGCCGCGGATGCGCCCGTAATACCCAACACATCGGGCGAATACACGTTGTCGAAACTGATCGGGTGAACCGCAACTTGTGTTTCACACATGAAGCCCCTGCGGAACAGCGGTCGAATCGGGCGATCGATCAGTCGCGCCGTGAGCGTCTCACGGTCGCCCGGGCGCCCCTCGCGCTTGAAGAAACCGCCGGGAATCTTTCCGGCGGCATAAAACTTTTCCCGATATTCGACAGTCAGCGGGAAAAAGTCCCGATCTGACTTGTGTCTTCCCGCCACCGTCGTAACGAGTACCATCGTCTCGCCCATGCGAACTACCACGGCGCCATGTGCCTGTTTGGCCATTCGCCCGGTTTCTATGCTGTAATCTACCCCGTTTATCGTTGTCGATACTGTCTTCAATTTTTACCTGCCAATAAGTTTGTATACACCTGGCCGCTGGTACGCGTCCTCACGCGTACCACTCCCCAGGAAACCAACCGATCCGATCGTTCTACTTGCGCAGATTCAGCTGCCTGAGAAGATCCCGGTAGGTCTCGAGTTTCTTATGCTTGAGATAATCGAGGAGTTTTCTCCGTCGACCGACAAGCTTGAGCAAACCACGCCGCGACGAATGGTCCTTTTTGTGAACCTGGAAATGCTCCGTTAGCATGCGGATTCGCTCGGTAAGGAGAGCAATCTGGACTTCGGCCGAGCCGGAGTCTTTGTCGTGGAGTTTGTACTTGCTGATTATCTGATTCTTCTGCTCCGGTGTCAAAGCCATCGTCTAATCACCTCCTTGCGTTCGGCACGCGACACGATGGCGGCAGCCCGGCCGGAACCAACCGAGCCGCCAGACAATCAGTGGCGGAATGTAGCATAGCGCCGGTGCGATGTAAAGCAACAATTGTGCCCCGAGACGTGCCGCGAAATGTGAGTCGGGGCGGCCGCGGGGCGAGGAATACCGATCAGGCAGCTCCCGACGATCCGGCATCGTAGATATCGTCGGCTGCGAGCACTGCACGGGCAGCCGCCCGATCCGACCGGAGCTGGGTGATCAGCGCTTCGACCCCGTCGAACCGCCTTTCGTCGCGCAAACGCGACACGCAATACACCGAGAGGTTCTCCCCGTACAGCGCGTGGGAAAACTCGAACAGGTGGACTTCGATCGCCTTCTTTCCGCCCTTGAGCGTGGGCGCGGTGCCCACGTTCATCATTCCGGAAAACTGTTGTTCCCGCCACACCACGCGAACCGCGTACACACCCTCCGGGGGCCAGAGCTTGGCCTCGTCGCCCGGCCGCAGATTGGCAGTAGGAAACCCGAGATCGCGCCCGCGGCCATCTCCCCCGACGACCACCCCGCGAATAAGATACGGGTGCCCAAACAGGTCGTTCGCGCGCTCGATCTGGCCTGCACGCAGCGCGGCGCGAATGGTTGTACTCGATACCACGCTACCGGCATGAGACACGGCCTCCACGACTTCCACGTCAAACCCGCGCTGCCCGCCCAGCCGGGCGATTCGATCCGGGCTGCCCTCGCGCCCATGCCCAAAGTGACAGTCGTAGCCCAGGACAAGCCCCTTCATCCCGAGTGCACCGAGCAGATAGCGGTCCACGAATTGCCGGTAGTCGAGGCGTCGCGTCGCGTCGTCGAACGGCACGACGAACACGCCGTCGAGGGGATAACGCGCGAGCAACTCGAGGCGCTCGTCGATGGTCGTGAGAATCGCCGGCACCTCCCGCGAACCGGTCACCACCGCCGGGTGGGGATCGAACGTCAACACGAACGCATCACCAGCACGCATGCGTGTGCGGTGCTCCACAAGAGATTCTAAAATGCGCCGGTGCCCGCGGTGTACGCCATCGAACACACCCAGAGTAACGGCGCTATTCGATGCGCCCCAGGCACGCACCTGCGCAATACTCCGGGCTACACGCAAAGCGCTCATCGTCCGTCACCGCCCGACGAAGCAAACAGGCGGAACGATTCCACCACCTGCCCGTTCGACGCGGTCGCCACCGCCGGTCGGCGGCCTACGGCGATTAAACTGCCACCCGGCTCCACGAGTCGTACCGCGGCACCCGGAGCCGCGTGTCCTGCCGCGCGAAGCTCGTCGCCCGACTGCGGGCACTTCCCCTGAAACATGGCCTGCGCGGCGCGCCGATCGAGAATAAACACGGGGAGAAAAGACAGGGCCTCGCCAATCGGAATGCCCTCGAGCATGCTGGTGTCGCCATCGGCCAGGCGCCGGGAAGAAACCGCGCACTCGAGCTCGTAGGGCCCGACGCGACGACGGGTAAGCCCCGACACGTGCGCGGGCACGCCGAGTCGGCTGCCGTAGTCCGCGGCCAGGGAACGCACGTAGGTGCCACGCGAACAACGCGCGCGCAGCGTGACGACAGGATGACTGTAATCGAGCACGGCAAGCGAATAAATGGAAACATCCCGCTCGGGAGCCTCCACATTTTTCCCCGCCCGCGCCAGCTCATAGAGACGCTTTCCACCCCGGTGGACCGCGGAAAAATAAGGCGGCCGGAACCGGTAGGTGCCGACGAATGTTCGCGCGGTGCGCTCGAGCACCTCGTGCGCGAATGGGCCGCACTCGGCACACTCCAACCGCTCTCCTTCGGCATCAAGTGTCGTGGTCGCCACGCCGAGCTTCACGTCAAAATCGTATTCTTTCTCAAGATCCATGAAATGTTCCACGGCTCGCGTCGCGCGACCGGTGCACAGCAGCAGAACACCGCGGGCCAGTGGATCGAGGGTGCCCGTGTGACCAACTTTTTTCACACCGGTTGCACGGCGGAATGCACGAACCACGTCGAACGACGTGGGGCCCGATTCCTTGTCGATCACAAATATCCGGTTCTCCAGCGCGTGCGACCCGTTCATTTGTCACCGCCTTCCGTTCCACCGGCCGCAGCAGGGGGAGCGACGGGATTGCCCTGCCGATCCACGGAATCGACGGAATCGTCCAGACCCGCTTCATGGAGCTTCTCGTCGATTCGGATCGCGCGATCGAGCGAATCGTCATATATAAAGCGCAGCTCGGGCGCCGTGTGAATCTTCAGGGCCCGTCCTATTTCGCGCCGCATAAATTGCCGGGCACTGATTAACCCCTGACGGGTTTTTTTGTGTGTCTCCTCGTCACCCATAACCGAAAAATACACACGCGCGGCGGCCAGATCGTTCGAGACGCGAACCTCGGTGATGGTAACCAGGCCAATGCGCGGGTCCTTCAGCCCGGTTAAGACCAGTTCCCCGAGAACTTGTTTGATCGTTTCGTTGACCCTCTGTATCCGAATGGATTTCGCCATCTCAGCGCCACTCCTGTTCCACGTCCGCCAACTGAACACGCGGATCGCGTTCGACGAATCGAACGATTCCCTCGCCCACCGAATCCGCACCAGCCCTCCCATTGGCCACTACAACCACAGCAAGGCCGGCGCGCTGCCACTTGTCTTGCCACGACACCTCAGCGACCGACACGTTGAAACGGTTTCGCAATCTGGCCTTGATACTTGAAACCACAAATCGCTTTTCCTTCAGCGAGGAACACCCCGGACAATGAATGTCCAGGGTGATCAGCTTAACAACCATGGCAATCGGGATTGTACAGGATTCGGCTCGAACAAACCGCTACACGACGCGAGCCTTTTCCTCCACAACATACGCCTCAATTATGTCCCCTTCTTCCAGTTCGTCGTACCCAACCCCAATGCCACATTCAAAATTTTCCGTCACCTCACGAACATCGTCCTTGAATCGCTTGAGCGACGTAATTTTCCCGTCATACAGGGCCTCGCCTTCCCGCATGACGCGAGCGTTTGCATTGCGCAATATCGAGCCCTCCACCACCATCGAGCCCGCGATAGTCCCCAGCCGGGAAACACGAAACAGTTGACGAATCTCGGCGCGCCCAAGCACGCGCTCTACAAATACCGGCTCGAGCAGTCCTTTCATCGCGTTTTGCACGTCCTCGATGACTTCGTAGATTACACTATATGCGCGAATATCCACTCCACGCCTGCGTGCAAGCTCGCGTGCCTTGGGAGATACTGCCGTTCCAAAAGCAATGATAATTCCGTTCGATCCCTGCGCAAAAAGCACATCCGTTTCGGTAACAACCCCAACGGCTGCGTGCAGCACCTTCACCTTGATATCTTCAATTTCGAGCGGCTCGAGGCTCTCTCGAAGAGCCTCGACCGATCCATTGACATCGCCTTTGATAATAATGCTGAGTTCCTTCAACTGGCCAGTCTGGAACTGTGCGTAGAGATCTTCCAGTGTGAGCGCCTTGCGCGGTTGTTGCTGTCGTACCTTGACGGCATCCTTGCGCTTCTGACTTACTTCGCGCGCCTCGCGTTCATTCTTGACAGCAACGAATCGGTCCCCCGGTTCCGGCAACCCGTCGGCGCCGAGCAATTGCACCGGGTCGGATGGACCCGCCGACTTGACCCGCTTCCCGTTGAAGTCCACGAGCGACCGCACCTTTGCGTGCTCACTTCCGAGAACCAGAACGTCGCCCACCTTTAGCGTGCCTTGCTGAACAAGTAGCGTTACGAGAATTCCGCGCCCTTCCTCTTTTTGCGTTTCGAGTACCACCCCCTGCGGGCGCGCCCCGGGGTCGGCCTTGAGTTCCAGGAGTTCCGCCTGCAGTAAGATCATCTCGAGCAGGCGGTCAATGCCCTCACCGGTCTTGGCCGATAAGTCCACATCCACCACATCGCCACCATACGACTCAACCATTACGTCGCGTTGCATCAACTGCTGTTTTACATTCATCGGATTCGCGCCGGGAAGGTCAATTTTGTTGACGGCGAGTACCAACGGAACGCCTGCGGCTCGCGTGTGGTTGATTGCCTCAACGGTCTGCGGCATCACGCCATCGTCGGCGGCAACCACGAGCACAACAATGTCCGTAATCTGTGCCCCCCGCGCGCGCATCGCGGTGAACGCTTCGTGGCCCGGAGTGTCCACAAACGTAATTCGACCCTCCGGCGTATCCACTTCGTACGCTCCGATATGCTGGGTAATTCCACCGGCCTCGCCCTGCGCGACGCGGGCATGACGGATATAATCCAGGATCGATGTCTTTCCGTGGTCTACGTGGCCCATCACGGTGACTACCGGAGGTCGGGGTACCAGACGATCGGGGGCGATACGCGCCTCCTCGAGCAGGCGTGTTTCGCCGTATGCTGCCTCAATTTCTACTTCGCGCCCGACCGACTCGGCAAGCACCGCAAGGGTGTCGCGGTCCAGTTCGGTCGTTTCTGTCACATCAAGCCCGAGTTCTTCGCATTGTGCGAGCAGTTCAGCCGTGTCGTGATGGATTGCTGCGGCGAGCATGGCGAGCGTCGATTTTTCCTGCAGTTGAACCGGCTGTAGATCAACTTCGGCCACAACCGCGGTCCGTGACTTTTTGCGCTTCGACTTTCGCGGTGAGGTTTCCATTTTCGCGAGAGTGCGCCGGACGCTCTCGCGCACCGCCCGTTGTTGGGCTTCGCGCTCGCCCGGAGTTTTGCGATCACGGCGGCGTCCCTTTCTTGGCTCAGCCCCCACCACCGGCTCCCTGGACCGGGGCCCGGCCTTGGGCCGTGGCCGCGGCGTGTCCTTCGGGAGCGCGGCGGGTGCCTGCTGCGGCCCGCCTTTGGGTGCCGGATGTACCGTGGTGGCCTTCGGGGCGTCTTTCGCCTTTGGTTTTGCCGCCGCCGGGGGGCCCCGGCTTCACCTGCCGGCCTGGTGACCGGCTCGGCGGGTGCGTGGTTCGGCGCACCGGATGCGGCCCCAACGTCCGACGGCGCCGGGGTGACACTGTCCGGCACCTCTACTGCCGGCGCGACCGCAACGTCCGGAACGGATGGTTGTGCGCTCGACGATCCCGCAGACGCCGTGTCTTCGGCAATAACAGTTTCGGGTTTGGGCTCCGGTTTGCGCTTGCGCACCAGTTTTGTCTTGGCCCGCACCCGGGCCTTCGCGCAGGCCTCGGCTTCGGCGAGTTCCACGATTGTATCGGCTACTGTTGCAGCGGTCGTCCGGGACTTTCCCCGAGCGCGACTCTTTGTTTTTGTGCGCGCTACGGATTTTGTTGCGCTCGCGCTACGCGATGACGACTTCGTTTTTGACTTCGCCTTCGATTTTGCCGACGTTCTCGTCGCCGCGGCCTTCGTCCCCGCTTTCTTCCCGGTTGTCGCCCTGGCCCTGGATTTGGCTTTGGCCTTGGCTGCCGTACCAGACTTCGATTTCGCCTTTTTCGAACGCGTCTTCCTGGTCCCGGTATCGGCCCTGCTGAAATGACGGTCGAGCGCAGCGAGCATATCGTAGTCGATCTCGCTGTCGTCGGCCGACACGTTGTAGCCGGCGTTGCGCAGCAACGCAACGAGTTCGTCGCTCGATATCTTGTATTTATTCGCGAGATCCTTGATCTTCATCTACTGGTTACCCGATCCTCTCCGGTTCATCGTCGGACCCGCCCGATTCACCCTTGGGCGTACCGTTTTCCACCTGTAACCCATCATCGTCGGGTACCGTGCGCGGCGCGGTCGTTTCACCACCTGTAGACGGGTCCCCTCCTTCGGCCGGCGCATCTGCTGTGGCAACGCCGTTGGTCGTATCGTCGCTCTCCGCCGCGTCTTCGTGCGGGGGTTCGCCCACCGCGAGTCCGGCCACGTCGCCGTCGGCAACGGCTACTTCCCCTGCAGTATCCGATTCCGATTCGGAAACATTCGTGGCTCCATCCTCAACGGCGTCGGGCAATTTCACGCTGTCCGGATCACGGAACAATGATTCCTCGGTGAGCCTGGGTTCTTCGGGCGCTCCGGATTCAAGAACCGCGTCGTCGAACAACGGCTTTTCCTGGGCCTTCTCGCGCTCGCGTTCTTCGTTTTCTTTATCCACCATTTCTTCCATTACACGCTCGAGCTCAGCCACGGTACCCTCGGCAGTAGCAACAAGTTTTTCTACCGATTTGGGCCCAAGTCCCGGAATCGCCAGCAGGTCTTCCGTCGACATTCGAACGAGTTTTTGAACCGTCGTAATCCCCGCACCCCGCAGGCGCTCCGCCATCTTCGCCGACACGCCCACCATTTCCTCGATCGGCATTTTCATCTGTTCCTGCAGCCGCTCGCGCTGCTCGAGTTCCCGCGCGCTCGTCAGTTCGATGTCCCAGCCCGTAAGTTTCGAAGCCAGGCGCACATTTTGGCCGTCCTTCCCGATCGCGAGCGAAAGTTGGTCTTCTTCCACCACGACAAGTACAGAGTGCTCTTCATGATTGGCCCGTACCGTTGAAATGCGCGCCGGGGACAAAGCCCGCGACACGAATGCCGATATGTCGTCGTTCCACGGGACAATATCGATACGCTCGCCGGACAACTCATTGACAACCGCCTGCACACGGGAGCCTTTCATTCCCACACAGGCTCCAACGGCGTCCACGCGATCGTCGCGGGAGTACACCGCAATTTTTGACCGGCCACCGGCCTCGCGCGCAACACTCTTGATATCAATGAGACCTTCGAAAATCTCCGGAACTTCCTGCGTGAATAACGCCTTGAGAAATTCGTGGCTCGTACGCGAAAGGATCACCATTGGCCCCTTCGCTTCTTTGTCGACTTTGATGATCGACCCGCGAATTGAAGCCCCCTGGTTATACCGTTCGCGGCGTATCTGCTCGCGTTTGGGCATCGTAGCCTCGGCGTTGCCCAGGTTAACGAGTATTCCCGTACGGTCCACCTGTTGCACCGATCCCGAGACGATTTCTCCCACCCGGTCGTGATATTCGGCATAAACCCGCTCGCGATCGTGTTCGCGGAGTTTTTGCATCAGGATCTGCTTGGTAACCTGAATCGCGTTGCGTCCAAATTCCTCAAACGGAAGAAACATATAGATCTGATCGCCCGCTTCGGCGCCCTCCGCAAATTGCTGGGCGTCCTGAACCGAAATCTCAAAACTCTCGTCTTCGAGATTCTTTTTTTCGACGACATTCTTCACGAGGTAGAGCTCCAGATTTCCGTGCCCGTCATCCTCAAGAAGTACCTCGGAATTCGGCCCGTGCTTCTTCTTTACCGCCGACGAAAAACCCGCTGTGAGCGTTTCCATTAGCATTTCCTTGTCGATTCGCTTCTCACGGATCAACTGGTTGAATGCATCGGCAAAATGAATGCTCATCGGGAATCACCTCTGCGCCTTCTTGTGCGCTTGTCTTTCTTTTTTTTCTTCTTGTCGATCCGGTATTCCTGGTGGTACAGCCGGGCGTTTTCGATTGCTTCGAGTGCAATACGCGTCGGGCCTGCATCCCCGTCCAGGGTAAGGAGGCCGTCGTCGCACGAGACGATCGTACCCACAATCCTGCGGTGCTCCCCGTCGTCGCCACGCACCGTCACGCGTGCCAAACTCCCGGCAAAGCTGGTAAAATGCTCCGCGGTTACCAGAGGTCGGTTGCTGCCCGGTGATGACACTTCGAGCACATACCGCCCCGGGAACGGGTCGGCTCCCTCGAGGAGGATGCCGATCGTTCGGTTGACGAGAGAACAATCACGGATCGTTACGCCGTCCGGCCGGTCGATATACAAGCGCACGACCGGGCTGTGACTCGCACCCACGACCTCCAGCTTGACGCATTCGAATCCCAGCGCGTCGAGTTCCGGCACGATGATATTCTCTAAATCTTTGTCGCGCATTTCGTTACGCGCCGCCGACGCAACCACCACCGGTTCCCACTAATAAAAAAAGCGGGCTGGTGCCCACTTCCGGTACCATACGAGTAGTAGCACATCCCCGCCCGGGACGCAAGGCCCCCTCCGCAGCAGGCTAGTGCGGAGGGTCGTAGAGAAAACTCACCACGAGCCGACCTGTCTCGCTCACCCGCAGGAGATCGATCTGGTCGGGAAGGTCACGCGTGGTGTGCCAGCTCGGGTATCCGTAACCAAACAGGTCGATTGCATGAATACCCGCCTCGATGAACGGCACGTGATCGTCGTAGATCGAGGGCGCGGCCACGTTGAGAAATGTAGTGAGGCCGAGCGCCTCGGCCCGCGCAAAAATCGCATCCATATACTCCGGGGAGTTGGCAAGCGAGTACCCCTCACGCGCAACCCGGGTTCCCCGACTACCAACCATGTCGAGCAAAATAACAAGATCGGGGGGACGATGGCCAGCGCGTTTCGCAACGTAGTGCCTCGAGCCGAGCAGATAATTCGACAGGTTGTCCGGACGCCCGTAATCTTCTCCGTCGAAAAACACCAGGTCGATGCCCGGACCGCCGGGCATGCGCTCGCCGAGCAGACGGGCGATTTCCAGCAGAATGCCTGCGCTTGCCGCTCCGTCCACGGCCCCGGGAACGGGTTGAGCACGCAGCGCCGCGCTTGTGTCCTCGTCGGCCCACGGCCTGCTGTCGTAGTGTGACGCGAGCACGATCCGGTGCCGGCGAGAAGGAGCGTAGTGCCCGACGATGTTCACGAGATGCAGGGGTTTGTTGCTCCACGGATCGTCTATGGCAAAGCGGAGCGACTCTACCTTTGCGCCGTGACGTGCAAGCGACCCGGCGATATAGGCCGCCACGCTATCGCGCGCAGCCGATCCCGGCACGCGCGGTCCGAACGCGCACTGATGGTGCGCCGCCGCAATAGCCCGCGTGGCGTCGAAATGGGGGATTACATTGGACTCGCGTGACGAACACCCCGAACCGAGGAATCCAGCGGTTACCACGAGCACCGGCACGAACACCGTCGCGCCGGCCCGCACGCAGGCCGCCACCACCCCGCGCACCCTCCCCGGCGCCGCGCACGGGCATGCACGAGCAACTTCGTCATGGCATTGAGACAACATCGATCGTTTCATACCAGAGTCCTGTCGGCCGGCATTACGCTCCCGCCTAAAAAGAGAAGATCGCGTTGACACCAACACGCACAGTCGTCGTCGTCTGGTTACTCGTCTCGTTAAACGCGCGACCGTAATCGATAAACGCGCGACCGGTCAGCGCCTGGCTGAAATTATACGACAGGGTGGGCGAAACCCGAAGAGACGTTGTCTTTGGAATCGGTTCGGAAAACGGTGTACCTTCTGCGAAACGTTTTCCCCCGGTGCGCGTGTAGGCGAGCGATAAATTGGCGTCGAGTTGTCCGGTCCAATGAATTTTCTTGCGAAAAAGAGGGATGGGCAGCTTGAACCCGGATCCTCCGCGGAACTGTTTACGAAAATCGAGCGTAACTCCGAGCGCCGTGGTTTCTGATTTAGCACCCCTCGTGTCACTCGTGCTCTTGTTATACGACACACTGAGGTTTGAATTCATTTGATTCTTCCACGTCAGTACCATTGCCGGCGAGATCTGTAGATTTTCGCGCGTGCTGATGGGGGTTTCTCCCTTCACGCCGCTTTCCTGGCGCGACTTCTTCCAGTTAAGATTCGCGGTGGCGGTCTGAAAGTAACGATTCATAAGCCCTATACGTTCGAGTCCCTGCCAGCGAACCTGTACGTCCGGCCACGACACATTATTCGAACGCGTATTGTTCCCGCGGAAATCCGAATCGGATATATTGCGGGAATACCGGCCCGAAACGTCAAAGTCCTTCGTAACCTGCACGCCCGAATCCAACGTCACGCCGAGCACTTCCAGCAGGCGTTCGGGCTTATCGAACCCGGCAACACCCGACGACGACGACAGTCCGAGCTGATAGCCCAGGTCCGGGCGTCCAGGAATACGTGAGTAATTACTCGAGCGCCTCTGCGTCACTCCGATGTTGAGGGGCCGCAAACTGGCCAGTAGCCCGCCGAGCTTGCGCAACGCGACAAGCGGGTCGGCATGCCGCGTGGAATCGGCGCGAGCGGTCCCTGACGAATCCGCGGGTTGCGCCCCATGCCTCGTCACTGGCGCCGGGCGGCCGGAAGGGCGCGGACGACCACCGGAGCGACCGCGCCCGTAATTGTCCCCCGGCGCGCGTGCACCTGGACCATTTTTGTCGTCCCCGACCTTCCAGCCAAACGCGGCATACAGCCTTTTCATGTATCGCGCCACGTCGAAACGCATTTTGAGCGACCCGTTGCGCGTGTTCGTCACGTTGCGTACGTCCCGCGGGTCTCCCGGGCGTCGCACGTTGGGACCGGAATCTTCCGTATAGTTGGACTGCACGTTTACGTCGGGCTGGAGAAACCGAATAAAGCGGAACTTCGGTTTCCATCCGACGCGGGTGGAATAGTCGCGTCGGATTTCGCGCCCAACGTTAATCCCCAGCCACGTGTGCTTCAGTGCAGCGTCTCGTTGCTGGTTCATGCGGAACGTGCTCGAGAGCGATTGAAATGGCTGATAATTCACCGAGCCGGAATTGCGCAGTGATGCGGCGAACAAGAACGGGTCTTTGCGAAATGTGCCGTTGAGGTTACGCCAGCGCTGGGTAGTTCGTCGCGTGGCCGCAGTGCGTGCGGAGAACGAATTGATCCACCACCTGAACTTCCAACCCAGCACCGGGAGGGTGATGTACTTTCGTGCCGGCCAGTTAATGGAATAACCCGCCGCCCCTGACATCGAAGTGGACGTGTCACGGCTCGCCGGGGTAGCCGAGCGCGTTTCATTGTACGTAAAATTTGTCGTCATTTTGTCGATTGTATACTTGAGTAATACGTTCTTCGAACCGCGTTTCTGCAACGACGTGGCAATTAGCCGCGACTCACGCGTACTTTGGAGGCTGTCCTGCAAACCCGCATCGAGTAGCTCTGTATCGCTGTTTGGCATGAACTTCGGCTTGGACGTGGAGCGATTGTAATTCACCGTTACCGGTATCGAAAATCCAGCCAGCGGGATGAAGTGTCGTATATTCGTTTTGCCGTTTAACGAGATCGACTGGGTACGCGAACCGCTTCCCCGGCGCTGGCGCAACCCACGGAAGTCGGGGCCCGTTCTCGACCAGGACCCACCGAGGCTGATGACGCCCCCGCCAAGGTTCACCGAAAAGCCTACACTCTCGGCAAAATCTGCGTCGCGACGCACGCTGCCCGTATAAATATCATCCATCCAGACGCGCCCGCTGATCGTACGGGCGTTCGCTCCCGACAACGCGTTGCGTATTCCGGCATATAGAAACCGCACTCGAAACAGGCTCGGCGAACCACGCATGCGGATCGGATAGACATATCTCGAGTCCACAAAATTGGTTGCCGTTCCGTGGGAAACTCCGTCAGAATCGGGCGCGGCAAATTTTAGCTGGGTGATGTCCGATACCGCAACCGACACCCGATGCCACCCGGGGCCGGAATTGAAATACATGGCGTTGAGGGGAACCGCGATTTCATAGTAGTTGTTCTCATTCGAGCCCATGCGAAAGAAGTACTCGACGCCATCGCGCAGAGAATCGGTGTTCACCCAGAAGTGCAAGTCACGATACAGCGTCAAGTCGAGACCATTTCCAGTAAACTGCTTGCGAATACGCACCTGCGTGCCCGCCGCGAGGCTGTCGTATGTCAGCGAGAGGGAAGACTCTTTGTCGGAAATACCCGATGCGTCCTGATTGGGGCGGAACGGTGGAACATACACTCCCGGATCGCTTTTGTTGCTGATCACACCGAGAGTCAAGTCGGTTGGTGCCGTGAGCGAGTCGACGACCGTTCCATCCATATTGTGCACGCCGTCGAGGATCCAGCGATTGCCCTGAATCTTGAGCCCCGAGAGCTGAATGCGATGTCCGACGTCGGCAGCCACTGCGCTGTCGGGCATGACGGAGGCGGCGTTGTCGAACCAAACCCGGATGTGGCGGATTTGATCGAAACGGGGCTCAATACCATTGGGCGCGACAATTTTCGCATCGCTGAGTTTAATGCGGTATTTTCTCCAGGCGTCATGCTTGTGATGTTCGTTCCGGAATCCGTCGTAGTCGGGGAACTCCTGTGAAATATCCACCTCGGCGGGGTCGGCGAGGTTGATCACATAACTGAAATACGCGTTAATCTGGTCGAGCTGCGAGTTGTGATCGAGATCCTCGGTATCGTATACCCGATTGCCCTCGGTGCCGTTCACCTTGGTGAACCGACCTCCGATGCGGCTCAAATTGATGTCATCACCCGCAGCGTCCACATTGGGATCATGGGTGGTGTTGCCAGGTTCATCTGCGTTGAATAACCCGTCGAGTCCGGTATCGTCAAACGACGCGGCAAAACCGTCCCGGGCTTTGTCTTCGTCGTTGAATTCGTTTTTCTCCGGCTCAAAGAAATCTTCGTCGATTGTCCCCATATCGATATGCAGCTTTCCCGACCGCGCCAGCGGGTTCTGCGTAAAATCATTGACCCATATTTCAATGAACTGCCCCTGCGTCAGGTCGAGTCCGCCCCCGGCGAATCCGGTCATTATTCCCGCCCACGATGTCGTGTCACTCGCCGACGGGGCGTGATCGAGATCGATATCAATCGACGGGACCGTAGAGTTTTCACGCTGGTCGAGCTCCGGATTGAGGTCGCGCTTGGTTACGGCAAACTCGGGTTCGATGTTGTAAAAGACGAATCCCAATCGCGCGGTATCGGGCAGCGCCGCGCCCAGTTCATCGGGCGTGGGCAACAGGGGCGGGCTCGCCCGGTGCCAGGTTCGCCGACTCAAACTGATGTTGTCGGAATCTTCTACGCCTTCAAAATCGTCGATCGTCGCCTCGGACTTTGTATTGGGGTCGGGCAGACTCACGGCGGCCTCGGCATTCAGGTTGAAGCTGCTGCGGGCGTCGGTGTCGACGAGGGGCAGCGCGTTGACGAGCGCGGTGAGCGCCTTCGAATCACGCTGGATGTTCGCGTTCACCCCGCCGACCACGGCGCGGGTTGGTTCTTCGCCCACGCGGGGACGCCCCGTACCTGCAGCCTTCGACTCGTAGAGCCACGTGGTACCAAAGCGCGAGCTCCCGTGCTTGGAGATCGCATTGAAGCCGAGTAGATTGCTCGACGTACCACCACCGAGCGGTTTGAATTCGTAGTCGATCGCAATACGTGAACTGGGATTGAGCCTGTTGAGCGCACCACCCTTGAGGGTGACTTCCCCTGTGTTGTAGTCGATGTCGTAGTCCGTCCCGCGCGAGAGACGCTGGCCATCGAGCGTAACTACCTCGCTGTTCTCGATGATGTTGAGTGCATCAATACGAAACGTCTTACTCGTAGAAACGGCCGATACCTTGATGAGGTACTGGTTGGCATCGAGTTCATCGGTTTCGTTGAGATGTTCCTCGTAGATTCGGCGTGCCCTGGCGTACTGCGCGGCGTACCGCGGATCGGAGAACGAAAATGTGGAATCGGTCCAGAGCGCCACATTTGCAGAATCGGGCGCAAACCCGGTGAACGGAGACCTCTGGCCGGACGCTTCGAGTTGGTTCACCGCGCTTTGGGCAAGAAGGCTGTCTCCAACCCCCGTCGTGTCATTGACAAACACTCTGATCGTGGTGGGAAACGCGAGCAGTCCCCTGTTGAAATCGATAAGTCCCGCATTGAGATCCACCTGGCCGTCGGGCTTCGGGTTGCCCGAGCGATCAAATTGGTCAAGCCCAAAGATGCGGATGTACGGTTCGTCCGACCCCTGCGGTTGGGTCTGATCCAGGCGTGGGTTGAGGCGGTCCTCTATTTCCAGTGAAAACGTGTTGCCGTCGATGTTCGAGAGGCCCAGGTTGTAGATGTGGCGCATCTGATAACCCCATGTCCAGCCGAACCGGTCATCGGGCAGCGGATTGCGCGGCCAGATCAGTTTGAGTACGAGGGTGTCTCGCTGGGCCGGGTCGGGCGCGAGGGGGATTCCAAAATCGCTGTACTGCCCGCCAATGCGCGTATGCCGGCGATTGGTATATCGAACGGCAAGCGATTTGTTGGGGTCCGACATCGGTTGAATCATTTCGATGCCAACGAAGTTATTGTCGCTGTCCAATACGAACCGGTAGTCGCGGTCTTTCTGGAGAAGCTGAAAATCGTTCTGGATGTTTGGCGGAAGTTTGACCCTGAGTGAATCCGGGCGATTGGGCGGCATCGCCGCCAGCGCACGGAGAGAATCAACCGCTGCGGCCAGATCGGACCCAAACCCGTCACGATCTACAAACGCGCGCCCAGGAAAGCGGTTGATATCCGGATTGAGCTGGATATCCTGCGGTGTCACCGTTCGATATACGTCGATTTCCTTCGACTCGTCCACGCCCACAAACACCAGAGGGTGGTCGAAGTAAAAGAAACGATTCTTCACATAGTCAACGTCGCGCAGAATCCGTGTCTCCGCCGACCCGATCCCGCCGCCGGTCGGGGAAAAGCTCGCCGACGAGTTCTCCCCCTGCTGCTTGCTCGCGATGAGCGTCATATCTGTCGCTCCGAGCTTGGCCAGCACCTTGACACCAAAGAGGCCCTTGGACTGCGTCGAAAAATTCACCAGCTGCGACCCCGGCAGCGAGAGACTCGTGCTGCCCAGTTCGATAAGTTGAATCACATCGTCGTCGTAGCCACGGTAATTCACGCTGATCCGGTTGGCGTTGTCACTGAGGGCCTGGCTCGAGTGGTCGATCTGGATGTTGACTTTGTCGCCTATTGTGCCGGTAACCCGCACGTCGAGTTCCTGTTTCATGTCGAGTGCAGGGAACAGCGACTGCCGTTGGCGACCTTCCACGCCGATGAACGGATGCACACGCCGCGTTTCCCCCGAAATAGTTATCGATTCACGCCCCGAAATGTTGATGTGGGTTTTTTCGCTCGGCCCGAAAATCGACTCCATCTGGCGGGGCATCGGCACGGGAATAGCGATGGTAATCCCTTTGCGTGCCGACGATGTGCGTCGGGCCACCTGCGATGTAATCTTGTCGTACGTTTCATCGCGCCAAACCTTGTGGGTGCCATCTCGCCAGATCATGGCCACCACGCTGTCGAATGGAACGATTTCTTCGGAAACGCCCGGCAGGTCGAACCGACGTGCAATGGGTACGGTAAATACGCCTTCGGTTCGCTCCTGCACTTCAAACGACACCGTACGTGGCGCGGTAACAGTCAGTTGGTAACCGGGCAGAGCGAGATAGTCCACAATTTTGCGATCGCGCCCCGCATCGGTCTGGAGGAATTGCGGCACGCGGTACCGCTGATTTCCCAGGGGAATCGTCGAGAAATCGTACGGCGGAATCGTGTCCCACACAGCTTTGGCGGTGCGTGCGGGATACAATCTGTCGAGTATCGCCGCCACGCGGTTCAGATCCATCCGAAAACTGGCACGGCCGCGCGCCGGCTCGCCGGGCACTACCTGGGCGGGCGCGGTGTTTAAACTGGCAAGGAGCACGGCGCCCACGATGAGCACGTGCGGAAGCCACGCGCGCAGCAGGGGTTTCTGCCGCGGACGGTCAGCGGGCTTCACAGTAAGACCGGCCTTCCACTGGGGCGATCACCTTGACTTGCGTGGGGGCTGGTGTCGGGCGTGCATCTGCCGCGCGCCGGCTCGCCGGGCACGGACGAGATCGTCGTTATACGCAGACAGGTTGAGTCGAAATCGTCCTCAACCGGGGACACCCGGAGCGCAACGCATAAACCCCACCGTCACTCCCGGTGTTGGACCGGGCGTCAGGGGGTCGATTAAAGAAACGACTTGTCGTTAAAGCAATTATTCGTGATTATCTAGCGAGTTTTCCGGCCCGTGCCTCCCGCCGGAGTATCCGAATGACAATTCAGCGCTATATTCTCAAGAACTACCTGCGCCCGCTTCTGTTCTCCACTGGCGCCATAACGTTCGTCTTTGTAATGGATTTCATCATCCAGTTCATCGAACTGTTCCTGGAGAAAGGGGTGGCGCTGCACGTTGTCCTGCAAATGTTCGCGCTGAGCCTTGCCCACATGTTTGCATTGATCATTCCAATGGCCGTGCTCCCGGCTACGTTGATGACGTTCGGTAACCTCGCTTCAGAAAATGAGATAACTGCGATGAAGGCATGCGGCGTGAGCGTATATCGCATCATTGCGCCGGCCCTTCTCCTCGCAAGTGTCCTCGCTTTGGGACTGGTCTTTTTTAACAACCGGGTACTGCCCAACTCGAATCACCGGTTGCTCAATCTGATGATCGATGTGAACCGCAAGAAACCCACGGTGGAGTTGCGGGCCGGGCGCCTCATTTCGGATTTACCCGGGTATACCATTTATTTTCGCGAGAAGGACGACCGCACGGGTCGTATTTCGGAAGCACAGATTTTCAAACACAACCCGCGCGGGCTTCCGACGTCGATCGTGGCCGAAAAGGGCCGACTGGTGTATGACCGCGCCCGTCATATGTTGCGCGTGGAGCTCGACGATGGCGAGATTCACGAACTGCCCGAGGGGCAGGATCGGAGCGCGTATCGAATCACGAAGTTCCATACCTATACGCTGCACATCAAGGATGTGAACCGCTCGCTCCAGCACACGCGTCGTGAATACCGTGGCGATCGGGAAATGAGCGCGGGAATGATGCGGCGCAAAATCAAAGAAATTCGTTCCGACCGCGCGTTCGCCAGGATTCGCATGATTCGCGCAGCAACCGAACGCATGCGGAGCACATTCGCGCTCCTTTCGCCCCATGAGCGCAGGCGGCGGCTCGGCGTCGTGGGCTCGGCAAGCGAGCGATCCGCGCGAGAGCGGCGTGGCGCAAGGCGCGCCGATGCGATGCGGGTTGGACGCCGCGTCGGGTACGTGGCAACGAGGGCCCCGGTCCGGGCGCGAAGTGAATTCATTACAGGCGAGGAAATCCGCACACAAATCGAACGTCGGGCATCGCTGGCCAAGCAGATCGATCGCTACCTGGTGGAAATCCATAAGAAGTATTCCATTCCGTTCGCGTGCATTGTATTCATATTGATCGGTGTTCCCCTGGCGTTGCGCACGGGACAGGGTATGGCAATGGCGATAGGCTTGAGCATGGTGGTTTTCGTTGTATATTATGTGAGTCTGATCGGGGGCGAAAAACTGGCCGACCGTGCTCTTCTGTCCCCCTGGCTTTCCATGTGGGCGCCCAACGTATTGTTTGGTTTGATTGGCGTGTGGCTGATACGGATAACAGCCCGCGAACAACGAATTATGGAATTCCAATGGCGAACCGTGCTGCGGTTCCTCCCCCGCCGACATGCACCTTCGAATTCACGATAAATACATTACCGCTTCGTTTCTTCGTAACTTCGCATTCAGCACATTTGCGTTCACGCTGATCTATGTCATCGTTGACGTATTCGAGGAAATAGACAATTACATCGACCACGACACATCCGTCGGCACCGTGGCGCGCTACTACTTCTATTCTCTGCCATTCATACTCACCTATATTGTGCCCACGGCCCTGCTCCTTGCCACGGTGTTCTCGCTCGGCGTCCTCGCCCGACGCAACGAACTGACCGCGCTCGTCGCGTCGGGCGTCAGCATGGTGCGCCTTGCGATGCCGCTGATCCTCATCGCCCTGGCAATCAGCGCGTTTTCCGCGTGGTTCAACGATGCACCGGTGGCCCATGCCAACCGGATCCGACTCGATATCAAGCACTACGAAATCGAAGGTCAGCCGAGACCCATGGGACAAATACGCAAAGATTTTCAGTACCTCGGCGACGAGGGCTACGTTTACCTGGCGAGCACGTACAATCCGCTGACACATACGCTGTACAACATCGTGGTCCAAAAATTCGGAGAAAACACGCTCGAGCGGCGAATCGACGCGCGCCGCGCCGTGTGGAAAGATTCCGTCTGGGTGTTCCAGGACGGTTACCGGCGCGTTTTTACAGGAAAAACCGACTCGGTGAGGGCATTCAAGAGCTACGTGGACACGCTGATCACCGAAACGCCCGCGGATTTCGACGAGAAACCTCTGGACGAAGACGAAATGACCGCGAACGAGTTACGTGACTACATCCATAAAGTACGACGCAGCGGCGGCAACGTAGAACGGATTATGGTGAACCTTTATTTTAAGTTCAGCTTTCCATTTTCCGGACTGATGTTTGTGTTGATCGGGATTGCATTCGCCGCAGGGCGGCGCAAACCGTCGATGGCCACGGGGTTTGGGATGACACTGGCGGTAAGCTTTCTGTACTACGTCGTGCTACGCGTGGGGCAAACGCTCGGCCATAATGGCGTTCTGCCCCCATTGCTTGCGGCGCAGGCAGGGAATATTATATTTCTCGTGATTGGATCAGTCCTCGTAGGCCGCGCCAACCGCTGAAAGACGCGTTGATGAGAACTTACCTCCCGCTAATTATCGTCGCTGCCGCCGCGATCATCGCGCCGCCACACGCAGCCCGGGCTTCGGTGCCCAGGTACAAGCTTCGCCCGGGACAGCTCGCCGGGATTGCACCGTCGATGGGGGCACAGATCGCCGGATTACAATACATTCTCAATGGATACCAGATGCGGCAGCTTCTCTCGTTGCCAACCGATTCGGCGAGAACGGACTGGATCAATCGATTCTGGCGCTCGCAGGACCCCACACCGACAACCCCGCGCAATGAAATGCGTATAGAGCACGACATTCGTGTTCATCTCGCGCACCAGTTTTTTCACATCAAGAAGTGGCCGGGCTGGGACCGACGCGGAGAGGTGTTTATCCGCTACGGCCCACCCAACGTACGCGCGAGAATACCCGCCGAGGTGACCGTGCGCAAGGTTCACGCTCCCGGAGAACTCTGGTACTACGCACGCCATGCAATGGTCGTTGTATTCCGCGACGAATCGCTTACGGGAAACTACGTGTACGCCGTCAACGCCCTTGGTGCCATCGAGGACATGTCCCCGGACCTGGCCGAATACCTCGTGTATGACGCCGACAACGAACTCCAGAACACAATTCCGCCGGAGTTTTTGGAATTTTACCGCGCGCCGGAAATTGACCCCGACGTTCCCAACGATTTTGGGACGGTGCGTGAAATGCTCCGTGGCCCGATGCCCAAGCGCGTGATCCGGCCGCGCATGCGGGGCGTTACCGAGCGCATCGACAAGACGGTCGACCCGGATGCCGAACGTGTCACGCCGAAGAACCCGGCCACCATATTTCATATGGCCGACGCAGAGAAACTCGCCAACCGTTTCGAGGCGACTCTCGAAGATACTCCGGCGTCTTACCCCTTTAATTTTGCGAAAAACCGCTATCCATTTTTTTTCGGGATTGACCAGTTCAAGGGTGGTAGCAACCTCAACCGCGTGGAGGTCAACCTCGAATTGCCCGTGGCACCGCGCGGAAAGAACGAAGTGGGGGACACCCGCATTTTCCACGCAACCGCTGTAGTATTCGACGCAGATTACAAAGAGGTCAAGCGTTCCAGGCGGGAGATCGTGGTGCCTGTGTTCGGAGGCAATAATAAATCTGACGACGGCGCAAAGGAAACCAGGCTTATACCCGCACAACTCTTGTTTTCCCTACCGCGTTCGTACTATCGAATGGCCGTTACTGTGTCGGAAACGATGCGCGAACGCCGGCAAAAAGGTGATTCCACCGCTGCACCATATCGTCACCGTGAATCATCGTACCGAACTACTGTATCATGGAAACCATTCACCGCCGGCCTGTCCATCAGCGACATACTCTTCGCGACCAGGATTGCGCCGGCAAAGGGACTGTCTCCATTCGCACGTGGCGCCGTCGAGGTAATTCCGCACCCCGTGCTACGATACCGCCAGGGGAACTCACTCCCCGTGTACTTCGAAGTCTACAACCTCGGTATTGATGAAAGCGGTCTGTCAGAATACGAAATTGAGTATCGCATCATACCCCACTCTACCGGGCGCAAGCGCATCTGGGATCGGTTCCACGACGCACCCACGGTTGTGTCGTCGCGGTTCAAGGGGTCCGGGTACAACGCCGACGAGCCGTTGCATATGACAATCGATACGAGAAACCTCAAACCCGCATCGTACGATTTCCTCGTGTCCGTCAAAGATATATACCGACAGACGACGACATACCGGCAGGCGACGTTCCGGATTGTCAGGTAGCCCGGCAATCGAATCCTGCCGGGCACACGCGCTCTCCCCGGGGCGTTCCGCCGGGCGTATCCCGAGCGTGCTCCCGCCGATTCTTCCAACCGGCCAGAAAAAAGCCCGCGGAAGACGCCTTCCGCGGGCTCGGGGAATTTCCGGTCTACGGCGATTCAAGTTCCCTGATCCCAGCTGGCCAGATAGCGCGCCTGCTGGTCGGTGAGTTCATCTATCGCGTGGCCCATCGCGTTCAATTTGAGCCGGGCAATTTCGTTATCGATTCGCTCCGGCACCGGGTACACTGCATTCTTCAGCGACCCGTGGTGCGCCACGATGTATTCCGCCGAGAGGGCCTGGTTGGCAAAACTCATATCCATCACCGAAGCCGGGTGCCCTTCCGCGGCGGCCAGATTGATCAGCCGACCCTCGCCGAGAATATTCAGACGACGCCCGTCCTCGAGCGTGTACTGGTCGACGTGTTCGCGCACACGCTTCTTTCGTGTTGCCATCTTCTCGATCGCCTCAATGTCGATTTCCACATTGAAGTGGCCCGAATTGCAGATGATTGCGCCGTCTTTCATTTTCTCGAAGTGCTCACGCCGCAACACCGCGATGTCTCCCGTCAGCGTGCAGAAAATGTCGCCGATCGCAGCGGCTTTGAGCACGGGCATCACGCGGAACCCGTCCATCACCGCTTCCAGCGCCTTGACCGGGTCTACTTCGAGAATAATAACGTTGGCACCCATTCCTCGTGCCCGGCGCGCGACGCCCCGGCCACACCACCCGTATCCAGCGACCACAAAGTTGGTTCCCGAGAGCAGCACATTGGTGGAGCGAAAAATGCCATCTATCGTACTTTGCCCCGTTCCATACCGGTTGTCGAAAAAGTGCTTTGTCTGGGCGTCGTTAACCGCAACGATCGGATAGCGCAACACGCCGTCCTTTTCCATGGACCGGAGGCGAATCACACCCGTCGTGGTTTCTTCGGTACCGCCGAATACGGTCTCCAGCGCGTCATCCCTGCTGCTGTGCAGCGTCGATACTACGTCGGCACCGTCATCCATCGTGATCTGCGGTTTCATGTCGAGGGCACTGTTGATGTGCTCGTAATATTTGTCGTTGTCTTCGGCGTGAATAGCAAATACCGGGATCGAATAGTCGGCCACGAGGCTGGCTGCCACGTCGTCCTGCGTAGAGAGCGGATTCGACGCGCATAGCGCGGTTTCCGCCCCGCCGGCAGCGAGTGTGCGCATCAGATTCGCTGTTTCCGTAGTCACGTGCAGACACGAGACGATGCGAATACCCTGAAGAGGTTTGTCTTTTTGAAAGCGGTCGCGAATCGAACGTAGCACCGGCATACGATCGTCCGCCCACTCGATTCGGTCCTTGCCCTTCGGCGCCAGGCCAATATCCTTTACATCATGTTTCATTCGATATCCGTCCTTTCCTGCACCCGCTACGCGCGGTTGCTCAACTCATCCACAAAATCGTCGTTTTCCCACGTAAACCCGTCGCCCTGGCGGCCAAAATGCCCGTACGCCGCCGTGGCGCGATACACCGGGCGCCGCAATTTCAGGCGCTCGATAATTCCATTTGGTGTCAGATCGACGAGCTCGCGAACCACGGCCGTCAACCTGTCATCGGTCACCTTCCCGGTGCCAAATGCGTCTACCCGCACCGACACCGGTTCCTTCTCACCAATGGCATAGGCCACCTGAATTTCGCAACGATCCGCGAGCTGTGCGGCCACGATGTTGCGAGCCACATGGCGCGCCGCGTACGAGGCGCTGCGGTCCACCTTGCTGGGATCTTTTCCGGAAAACGCCCCTCCACCATGGCGACCCATTCCCCCATATGTATCCACGATGATTTTGCGCCCGGTCAGTCCGCAATCCGCCTTGGGCCCGCCCTCCACAAATCGTCCCGTGGGGTTGACATGGATCGAGTAGTCGCCGCCGATGCCATATTTTTCGAGTACCGGCGTAATCACGTACCGGGTCATGTCCTTCTTGATCTGCGGTACTTCCACATCGGGAGAATGCTGCGTAGAAACCACCACGGCGTCGACTCCCACCGGTTTTCCATTCTCGTACTCCACAGTAACCTGCGTCTTACCGTCTGGACGGAGGTACGCCAGGCTCGATTCGGTGCGGCGCACGTGCGCAAGCCGTTCGGCCATGCGGTGCGCGAGGAATATCGGAAGCGGCATCAGCGCCTCAGTTTCGCGGCACGCGTACCCGAACATCATTCCCTGGTCTCCGGCGCCCTGGTTGCCAACAACACCTTTACGAATATCCGGAGACTGTTCATCGATCGAGGTGAGTACCGAGCACGTTTCGTAGTCAAAACCGTACGCCGCGTCCGTGTACCCGATGTCGCGTACGACCTCGCGAGCAAGGGACGGGATATCTACATACGCATCCGTTGTAATTTCGCCGGCGACGAGAACGAGTCCCGTGGTGACGAGCGTTTCGCATGCCACCTTACCGTTGGGATCCCGGGCCAGAATCGCGTCGAGCACGGCGTCGGATACCTGGTCGGACACCTTATCGGGGTGGCCTTCGGTTACAGACTCGGATGTGAACAATTTCTTCTCAGACATGAAGGGCCTCCTGGATGTCGCTCGTCATGTTCGCCATGATGTCTTGTTGTCGTTCTACCACGCAGATACCTATTTTAGATGAATTTCGCTCGAATCTCCGACGTCGATGCGGTGGAACGCACCACTAACCACCGCGTTTACGCCTACAAGACTTTGTTCGAGCACGCTGTCGGTCACACAGGCGCCCGCAGAAACGATGGAGTCGCGTACGATCGAGTGACGCACTACGGCGCCGACATCGAGCGATACCCACGGCCCGATGATGGACGACTCTACCGTCGCGCCCCGGGCAATCGACACGGGCGCGATAACGACCGATCCCTCGGGAGCCGGCCGCTGCACCTGATCTTCCAACAGTTTGCGATTGGTTTCAAGCATCGCCTCCGGTTTTCCACAATCGAACCAGTCCCCGATCACAAACGGCTCAAATTTCGCCCCCTGTTGAATCATGCGCTCTAGCGCGTCGGTAATCTGGTACTCGCCCCGGGTGGCAAGGTCGTTCTCGATTATATGGCGCACGGCCCTAAAAAGTTCGCGCGCATCCCGCAAAAAATACAGTCCCACCAGCGCAAGATTCGAGGGCGGATCCTCGGGTTTCTCCACCAGGTGCGTGATGCGTTCGCCCGACACCTCACACACGCCGAATCGACGCGGGTCGTTCACCTCTTTCACGCCCAGCGCATTATGTGCACACGACGTGATCCCGGCCAGATCGGTGCGAATAATCGTATCGCCCAGTATAATCAGGAGGGGTTCGTCTGAATCGGCATGGTCCGCGCACGCGGCGACGGCGTGTCCGATGCCGCGGCGCTCGCTCTGGTGGACAAATTCAAGATTGAGCCCGGCGTAATTTTCCCGCACGTATTCTTCGACAAGGTCGCCCTTATATCCGACGATGACGATCACCTGGCTCGGCCGCAGGGGGATTATGTCGTCGATTATGTGTGCCAGAATCGGTTTGCCCGCGACGAACAGCAGGGCCTTGGGCAGGGTGTGCGTATGGGGCCGGAGTCGGGTTCCCTCTCCCGCGGCCGGGATGATCACCTTCACGCGTCGACGTCTCCTTGGTTCAGCTGGCTCTTGAGAAAGTCAATTTTCTCCACCGGCGCAGGGTTGACCCCTAGACGCAGCGCCAGGTACACGCTGACCAGGTCGCCGAATACGAGCGCGCCGATCATGCGTGCCAGGCGCCCCCCGGCCGGCGAATCCACCCGGTGCACTCCCGCGGTTAGCGGCGCCACGATTTCCAGGCCGATCTCGCGCTGCCGCGCGGCCAGCGGGTGGTCATCTGTATCGCACAAGGAAATTACACTCGTTCCGGCGAGGCAGTCGGCCGGATTTTGCCAGCCGACAATTTCGTTATGGTTCAGCTCGGTGTAGAGACCGTAGTGCGAAAGAGTCTTGGCATTCTCCTCGAACTGGCACGACCAGCGCCTCGCAACGCCCTCGAGCAGACCGGCTGCCGCGTAGACGAACGGAATGGTCCCAACGAGAGACCCGGCCAGATCGCCCGCCCGTCCTCCGGACGTTTCGATGCTGTTCTTTGCGCATACATCGCGTGTTACTTTTTCCGCTTCGGCAATTTCCCAGTCTGCGAAACTGGCCAGTCCGGCCACGCGCAGTATCATCAACAGAGGGACAAGGGAATACCCCACGGCCGTACGCGGGGGCATGCCCCCGGGAATGCGGCACACGGGAACGCCGTCCGCATCGCAGCGCTGCGCCAGTTCCCCGCCACCGGTAATGGCGACCACAACGCTCGTACCGCCCTTGAGTGCATCGTAGGAGGCCAGCGTTTCCCCCGTGTTACCCGAATAACTCGACAGGACAACCAGAGAATCATCGCGCAGGTAGGCCGGCGGTTGATACCCGCGTACCGATATGATCGGCGCCGACAGGCGCTCGCCGAGGAAAGCGCGCGCCAGGTCGCCCCCGATGGCAGAACCCCCCATTCCGCAGACGCCCACCCGCGCAAAACCGCTCGCGCTCACCCCGTCGACAAACGAATTGGCGATTTCGCGCGCGTGCCCAATCTGCGCCGGGAGCGCCACAACAAGGCCGTAGACGTCGGATGGATCGTGCTCTCGTTGCAGCGCCTTGTAATCTGTAGTCAATTGGGCACCTGATTCACGTTGCCATTCTGCGGACGGCTATCGAGGAATTTTCTTGTTTCGCGCTCGATATCCGCCGTGGACCGGTATCGCATCACGCGCTTAAGAAGCGAGCGGCACTCGTCGAACGTCACGGAACGAATAATCCTCTTGATCTCCGGAATTACGCCCGGGCTGGCGCTAAACGAATCGATGCGCAACCCGATCAAAATCAGAACGGCGAGGGGGTCGCTGCACATCTCGCCGCACACGCCCACGGGGATCTCTCGTTTGCGTGCGGCATCCACGGTCTGTTTAAGGAGTCGCAGAATGGCGGGGTGCAAATTCCTGTACAGGTGTGCGATACGCGCGTTGCCCCGATCGACAGCGATCGTGTATTGAATCAGGTCATTGGTGCCGATCGAGAAAAAATCGGCCACTTTCCCGAGCTGGTCGGCAATCACCACCGACGACGGCGTTTCGATCATGATCCCCAGGGGCACGCTGGCGTCATAGGCCAGACCATCGCGATCGAGCGACTGCCGGACCTCGGCGCAGATTTCTTGCGCCCGCTCCACTTCGTCGATCGACGATATCATCGGGAACATGATGCGAACTTTGCCGTGCGCACTGGCACGATAAATTGCACGCAGCTGCGTCTGAAATATGTCGAGGCGCGTCAGACAGAATCGGATTCCGCGCCATCCCATGAACGGGTTCAGCTCGGCCGCGCTGGGAAGATAACGTGCAATCTTGTCGCCGCCGATATCGATTGTGCGGATGGTAACCGGGCGGCCATTCATATCCTCGGCAACGCGGCGGTAAATGGCATACTGCTGCTCTTCGCCGGGCAACTCGTCCTGCGAGATAAAGAAATATTCGGTGCGGAACAGTCCCACACCCTGCGCCCCATAGTCAATCGCACTCTGAATTTCTTCCGGCATGTCGATGTTGGCGCCGAGTTCAAATTCCTTGCCATCGAGCGTGCTCGCCGGGTATCCCGTGAGGGTGAGGAGCTGCTCCTCGAGGTCGTGAAAACGACGGATTTCGTGCTCGTACTCGTAGAGCGTGGATTCCGTGGGATTGACCACCACGATGCCCGTATTGCCGTCTACGATGATCATGTCTCCCTCTCGCACCGAGTCGAACAAATCCCCAAGCCCAACAACCGCCGGCACACCTTGCGAACGTGCGAGTATGGCGGTGTGCGAGGTGCGCCCGCCCAGATCGGTGACGTAGGCCAGTGTGCGGGCGCGGTCGATTTGCGCCGTATCGCTCGGGGCGAGGTCGTGCGCCACAATTACCGAGGCCTCATCGGGCCCGGCGTTCGCTTTCCCCCGACCTCGTCCCATCAGGTTCCGAAGAACACGCCGCTTGACATCTACGATATCCATCGACCGGTCTTTGAGGTACTCATCGTCGATCGATCCAAACGACCGCAGGACATCGGCGACGATATCGTCAAACGCCGCAGCAGCATTGAGCTTTTCCTCTGCGATGCGTTCCCGGGTTCGCCCCGATAACATGTCATCGTCAATGATCAGCAGGTGCGCATCGAAAATGCGTGCGTGATCCTCGCCCATGCGGTCGGCCATATCCGTTCGGATCGCCACGATCTGCGCTCTGGTGTCGCCAAGGGCGTCACGAAACCGGGCCGTTTCGGCCTCCGAATCGCTTACACGATAGCGTGGAACAACAATTCGTTCCCGATCCCGCAAATAGGCCCGCCCGACGACAATTCCGGGGGCGGCCGACACGCCGTGACGGCGGAATTCTCCACGGTCGGTGGGGCCACCGGCAGGAGGCTCACCGAATTGTCCAAGTCGCTCGGGGCTCATATTCGATACCTGACTCCCGCGCACACACTTGCCACGCTCGGGCGGTCGCCGTGGCGCTCCGCAGGCGTGGCCTCCCGGTCGCGGGACGGGATTATTCCTCGTAGAACTTTTTCTCGAGCAGTGTTTCGAGTGCGCTGCGCGCCGAATGCTCGTCGTCACCGTCGATCTGGACCGTAATGACCGTTCCGCACGCCGCCGCGAGTCCGGCGAGGCTGAGGATGCTTTTGCCGTTGGCCGATCGCTCGCCGTTGTAGACAGTAATCTCACTCTCGAACTGGGACGCAATCTTCACAAATTCCCCCGCCGCACGCAAATGCAGTCCGATCTTGTTCCCGATCGTCGACTCGAATTGAATCATATTCGTTGTATTCGCATTCATCCCGGGCTCACAAGTGCCACGAGGACGCATAAAGGAAGTAGCAACAGGGCCAATCTCGGTGCCGAGCCGTCCCGTCGCAACATGGTTACCGCCACGATAATCGTGGCCACGCTCACTACTTCTTGCCAGGTACCCTCCCGCGCCGCACGATACAACACAACCGCGAGCAGTGCACCTCCTACACTCGCTCCGATGCTTTGAACGATCGCGAGAAGACGCGGAAATGCGGAGCCGGAAAAAACGTTCACGAACTCCCAGCCCCGACGAAACCCGAAGTAGACACCCCAGAGACGGCAGGTAACAACGACTCCATTGTACAGCAACCAGGTTATTACTAACCCGGTGAAAGAATTATATATAGCAAAGATGCAGGCGAGTGTCAACGCCATGGGTTTGATGGTGCCCATAAAGAGCATGTCGCCCATTGCCGCCAGCGGGCTGCTGACCGCCTTCTTGAAGTGGGCCACGTCCTGATCGGTCACCGCCGTGCCCAACAGGCGTTCCGCCTCGAGACGCAGAACACCCCCGGCTACCAGCGGTGCAAAATTGGGATTGCAGTTAAAAAATTGTAAGTGCTTTGACAGCAGTTTCTTGGAGCCGTCGCGATCCAGCTTTGCCACCACCGGGGCCAGCGCATGCATCAGGGAGAGATTTTGCATCCCCCGGACGTGCAACAACCCCTGGAAAAACAGGCAACGCAATCCCACGCGAAGCAGATCGAGGCGCGTGAGCGCGGATGAGGCGGATGCATTTGCAGTTACCGGAACCACAGGACCACCAGGACAAGCCCCGCGCTGAGCAGGAGAAACCGGTTGAGGTGTCGATGCCAGTAGTTTTGAACCAGCGCGGCCGCGCCAAATGCGGGGAGTAACTGCACCCACCAGCCGGCGCCTCGCACTACTGGCGCGTTCGCCCACCCGGTAGATCGATCTCCAAGGAACACAGTTACCGGAAGAGCAATCGCCACCACGAGTGCCGCGGTAATGAAGTATGAGAAAAGCGAAAGGTACTGGGCCGCGAGAAGACGGCGAACCAGCGGTCCGGCTCCGGCACCGGCCGGGATTTCAAACCGTGCCAGGCTACGCCCGCGCACGCGCCCGACGCCACGGTTGAGCGCTCCGGCCAGGTGCCCAACGACAATTCCCGAAAAAACGCCCGCCGCCGCCACGAGCAATTCCCGTGGATCTGCGGTGTGACGCAGAATCAAGCACGAAGTTCCCACGCCGACGACCGCCCCGGACACGATGTCGGGTCGCCGCGAACCGCGCATGGGCAGAATGGACAACCAGACGAGTTCGAGCGCCACACCGGTAGCCACAGCCACCCGCACCTCTCCCAACAACAGTCCGACGAGAACGGCGATATACACGGGATTGGACAGCAGGCTCTGCCATCCGGCCCGCTCATCGACGGCCAGGAGGCCGGCCAGCATTGCCAGAAGAATTGTCTCGTTCGGGTTAATCCAGGACGCCACGGCTTTGCTCGGTTCGAGGAAACTCGAAACGAATTTTTCGGAGGATAAACCCTGCCGAACGGTTGTCCAAGCGGATTGTTGCGCGATGGGGGTGGAAAAAGCGCCGAAATCAGACGACGAGCGGGTTGATCACACGCGGGCTGTTGCCGGGAATATCCTGCGCGGTCAAGCGCACGCTGAGTTTGACGAGTTCTCGCAAATAGGTGCGGTCTTCCCCCGTGAGAAACACGTACGGAAGCAGTTCCTCGGCTCCCTGCCGGTAGTGGAGGCCCCCGATGTTTACATCGGTCATTGACACGCCCTTCGCCACAACGGAATACACGTCCTTGACCGATTCGAACAGGATCATCACGAGCTCATTCTTGAACAAATTATTGAGGAGTTGCCGTGCTGTCTCGTCGAGGTCCAGGAAAGATACTTTGATGTTCGACGGCACACTCGATGTGTAAAACTTCCGTTCCCATGTACTGGTGGCTATCCGATCGTTGGCCACTACGATGCGACCGGGTTTCATCGCACGGGCCCAACCCAGAATCACCTGGCCGTGGATCAGCCTGTCGTCCACGCGAATCAGGCACAGCGGCATCAGCATTCCTCCGCGTTGAGCGTACGCACGCTGGCGTGTCCGCGGGCCACCACTTCACGGGGAAGCTCGTCGAACGGCACTTCGTCCCGCTTGTAAAGAAACGCTACGACCATGGGAAGATTTACGCCTGTGACGACGCGCACATGGCTCCGCTGGTGTCCGACCCTGAGGCAAGCATGGCAACAACTCCCCCCAAAAAAATCGACGAACAGCACACAACCGTCGTCGTCAGGTTCCTCGTCGACAATCGCCTCGAGCTCTTCCACGAGAGTCACGGGCGATTTCTCGTCGTTGCTTACGGCCACGCACCCCTCGAACGCGCCGTACACCCGGCGCGCTGTATCGAGCAATTCCACCGCAAGGTTTCCGTGCGCCACAACGATTGCCCTTACCATCGGTGCGCCTCCCTACTACTCGATATCGTGGCGAAGATAGTGCCTTGTTTTCTTATCACTCGACGTCAAGTCGGTCAATACGTTATTGAATTTCTGGGCCGCGTTAATGCCATACACCTTCAACATATGGTTCATGGCGATCACTTCGCTGATCACGGTGATGTTTTTGCCCGGATATAACGGAACGACCACCTGCGGTATCTCCACCCCGAGAATCGACACGGTACTATCCGTCAACCCGGCGCGATTCCATTCACTCTTAGTATCCCACTGCGCCAGGTTTACCTCTACTTCCACTCGCTTCTGCACACGAACCGCCCGAATACCAAATAGATCCTGCGCGTTGATAATGCCAATTCCGCGAATTTCCATAAAGTGTTCCAGATGCTCCGCCCCACGCCCGAGGAGAACCTCGTCGCTGATTTTGCGAACCAGCACGCGGTCGTCGGCTACCAGGCGATGTCCGCGCTCGATGAGGTCGAGCGCGATCTCGCTCTTGCCGATACCGCTGCGCCCGGTAAACAACAGCCCCACGCCGTACACATCCACCAGAGTTCCGTGCAACTCGTCGGTCTCCGCGAACCGGTCGGCCAGGTAGGTCGTCAATTCGTGAATAAATGGGGTTGTGAGCATCGACGAACGCAGAACCGGCACGCCGCCATCAGCAGCCGCCACGAGGACCTCTGAGGGGACATCGAGAGATCGTGTTACAACGATGCACGGAATCGGGGCGGAGAAAAGACGGTTGATCGCCTCATCGCGCCCGTCGTCATCACGGGTGTTGATATACAGAATCTCGGTTTCACCGAGTACCTGTACGCGTTCGTTGAGGTAGTTTTGCAAGAAACCCGTCAAGGCAAGTCCCGGACGATGAATGTCGTGCACCGTTATCGGAACGGGCCCCGCTTCCACGTCGTTCACGCGTTCGAGCGAAAGCAGCTCGCCGACATCCTCAAGAAGAGAATCGATGGACAGGCTATTCAGTCTCATTCGGGACCATTGGCTTCGCCGGCCGCAACCTCCCCGGTTGCGTCCTTCGTGTTTTCTATTGATGCTTCCGCTGCCGTTTCACCCAGGCTCTTGTTCGCCTTGCGACTCTTCATCCGCTCTTTGTGCTTGTGCAATTGACGCTCAAGACGATCTACTGCCCGATCGACCGACGCGTACATATCGTCGGACTCTTCACTGGTTACAAAATTTTTCCCATTTACATGCAGCGATATTTCTACATTGTGGCGGTACTTCTCGAGCGAGAAAACCAAATGGGCCGTAACAATGTGTTCGAAGTACTTTTTGAGATTGGCGACTTTACCTTCGGCGTAGTCTCTGAGCGCGGGCGAGAGATCGTAGTGTCGTGCTGTTGTGGTAATGTTCATAGGGCGCCCCTTTCATCCGTCAGATGAAACGATTCAGGGTTGAAAATATCGGCGGCATCCAGAAATGGACCTGGCAGGCCGGAACAATTTGGGATACATGCGGCGGCCCGTGTGGCCGGATGGCAGGCAACGGTTAACGTGTATAGTCCAGTGAACAATTCGATTCATATCCTCTCGGGCAATATATAACGAATCATCGATCTACCGCAACCCCCGGCCCGCAACGGCCACACAGCGCACATCGTCTAGTACTCTTTACGCATCCGGGCCGGCAAAATTCCCAGTTGCTCCCTGTATTTCGCCACCGTACGCCGGGCGATATTCAGCCCGTCACTGCGTAGAACATCGGCAATTTTCTGGTCGGACAGCGGGATCCTGGCATTCTCTGCCTCGATAATCCGGCGAATCTTGTCTTTCGCGGCCTTGGCCGAGACCTCCCCCCCGTCCTGGGTTCCCAGACTGCTCGAAAAGAAGAATTTCAGCTCAAACACGCCGCGCGGTGTCTGCACGTACTTATTGGTTGTCACCCGGCTGACCGTCGACTCGTGCATTCCGATTTCGCTGGCTACTTGTTGGAGTGTCAGAGGCCGCAGGAATGCCGTCCCTTTTTCAAAAAAGGCCCGCTGCTTGCGCACGATGCACTCCATCACCTTCACCATTGTGCGGCGGCGTTGCTCGATAGTCTGAATCAGCCAGCGCGCGGATTTCAAGCGACTATTAATAAATTCGCGCGTTTCCCGGTTGCCTGCGTGGGAACCCTTGAGCAATTCTTCCTGGTAACTCTGGCTGATGCGCAGCCGTGGAATGTTGCGATCGTTGAGATAAACAACGTATTTGCCATCGATATTTTCCACGACCAGGTCGGGGATGACGTACCGTGGGTCGTCGGCCGACACTTCGAGGCCTGGCTTCGGATCGAGAGTGGAAATCACTTTGCATTGTGCCTGGATATCCTGAATGGTTACTTTGAGTTTCTTGCTGATTTCCAGGTACTTCTTCTGCTTGAATTCCTCGAAGTGATCGCGAATAATGCGTGCCGCCAGCGTGTCTTCTTCCCCGCGCGCATGAAGTTGCAGCAACAGGCATTCGCGAAGATTGCGTGCGCCGACTCCAGGCGGGTCAAACGCCTGAATCATCTTAAGAACGTGTTCGATAATATCTACGGTAACGCCGAACGTGTCTGCTACTTCCTCAAGTTCACACGTGAGGTAGCCGCTATCGTCGAGGGAACCAATTACATAATCGCCGATCGCCACGAGTTGCTCGTCATTGGTCGCGATTCTCAACTGCCCGATCAGTTGATCGGTGAAGCTCGGCCGGGCAACGGGCACTTTCTCAAAGAATTCCTCGTGCGATTCCTCTTCCGAAGCAGAACGACCAAGCTCGAAGCCCTGGTTAAAATACTCGTCCCAGTCTACATTTTCTTCACCGGCCTCGGCCTCCGGTTTTTCCTCGGTCGGTTCCTCTTTTTTTTTCGCTTCTTCGCGCTCTTGTTCCTCTTCGCGCTGTTGCTCCTCCGACAGCTCCTCGATATCATCGACTCCCTCGAGCAAAGGATTTTCCATGATTTCCTGCTTGAGCATCTGCTGCAACTCAATCGCCGGCATCTGCAAGAGCTTGAGCGCCTGTTGCAGCTTGGGCGTCATCACAAGGGTTTGTCTTTGTCTCAGGTGTAAGCCGATTTTCATGTGTGTGTGTCCCGCCTGCTCAAACCGTCCGCCGTGTATCAGAGGGTGAACGATTCACCAAGATAGATTTCACGAACTTCCGCATCCCCTGCCAGCTCGTTTGCTGTGCCGCTACGTTTGATGTGACCCTCGTACATGATGTAGGCGCGGTCGGTTATCGTCAACGTGTCGCGCACATTGTGGTCGGTAATCAAAACACCCAGTCCCTTGCCCTTGAGTTTCCTGACGATTCCCTGGAGATCTTGAACCGCAATCGGATCAATCCCGGCAAAAGGCTCGTCGAGCAGCATGAATTCCGGCCGGGTGATCAGCGCGCGGGTAATTTCTACGCGCCGTCTCTCGCCTCCCGACAGTTGATAGCCCATCGTCTTGCGTATGTGCCCGATGTCGAGTTCCTCGAGAAAACGATCAAGGATTTCGGCGCGCTCGGATCGTTTGTAAGCCATGGTTTCGATAACCGCCATCAGGTTTTTTTCGACGGACAGTCCGCGAAACACCGACGGTTCCTGGGGTAAGTAACCGATACCCCGCCGTGCGCGTCGATACATTGGCATTTTCGTTACGTCCGCGTCTCCGAGAAAGATACGCCCAGAATTGGGCCGGATCATTCCTACCATCATATAGAACGTGGTTGTTTTTCCGGCACCATTGGGACCGAGAAGCCCAACCACTTCTCCGGCGGACACCTTGATGCTGACCTCGTTCACCACGGCCCGCCGTCCGTAAACCTTCACGACCTCATCGGTCCTCAAACACGTCGACCGGGATTTTGACTGCTCGTTCATCGCACCACCCCGCTACTATCGGACGCATCGGCATGGTCCGCATCCCCCATAATTCGGGCCTTCGTACTCCGCTTGATCACAACCTCGTTGAGATCGCGGTCGCACTCGAGTCCGTACCCCGTCAATACGTCGCTTCCCCGCGTGAGCTTCACGAAGCTGTCGGTAACGATCATGTCGCGCGCGTTCAGGTACCGCAGCGTGTCCGTTTCGAGCACATCGCCACGCGACGCTTTCACGACCACGTTCCCGATGGCCAGCAGATCGCGCGTGTCGTCGTGATAGAGTCCGCTGTCAGCGACAAGGACGGTTTTTACGACGCCCGCATTGTCAAAAAACTGAATTCTGGGTTTGACCATTTCCAGTGCCTGGCTCGTGCTGAATCGCTGGGCTTGCGGAGCGGAAAGCTTCCACTGCGCCCGTCCGCTGTCGGATTCTTCGGTTACAAATCCACGGATGATCTCGTCGGGAACGCGATCGACCCTGCTGCGGCCCGACGGACTTTGCCGGGAACATCCGGCCGCGATAGCCAGCACGGCTGTTCCCACCATCCATGCGCTAATTCGGCGGCACAAAAACGCGATCTCCTGGTTGCGGGCAGCGCCACCTATCGTGAATCCACACCCACTGTTTCGGATCGATCCGGATCAACTCCTCGATAGCCCGGGAGCACTTCGCCGTCAACCGGTCGATATCGCTTGTGCGATCGTCCGATCGCTCCACTTCGATGGCGGGCAGCACGCGGATTACGTGCCGCCCCGAATCTGCCATGAAACTCGCCATCGGCACAATGGGGGCCCCGGTGATGAATTCCATTCTTGCCACCGCCGTGGGCGTATACGCCGGACGACCGAAAAACGGTACGTACACCCCGGCAACCCGTGTGTGCTGGTCGATCAAAACGCCCAGCGCCTCGTTGCGCCGAAGCACGTCGATCATCTGGCGCGGACTCGCGTCGCGGTCGATGGTATGCACACCAACCGAAGCGCGGATGGCCCGAAGTTGGTCGTTGAGCCTCCCGATCCGCATTTGCCGCGCCACACCGGTCACCGGGTAGCCAATGCTGGCGAAGTAGGCCGGGAGCAGCTCCCAGCAGCCGATGTGCCCGGTGATCACCAACATTCCCTTCCCCCCGGCAAGTGCCGAATCGACGTGCTCGAGCCCCTCGACTCGTTCGACTCGCCGTGCGACCTCTTCGGGGCTGGCCCCTTCGAGGCGCAGAAACTCCCACACGTTCCGTCCCAGGCTTCGAAACATCGCGCGCGTCATCGCGTCGCACACCATCCGATTGGCGTCGGGGAACGCCCTCGCCAGGTTGTCGACCGCACGGCGCCGATCGTTTGCCAGAATTCTCCGGGCCGCAGATCCCAGGGCCCCGAAAATCGCCAGCCCCATCCGCCTGGGGAGCACGCGCGCGAGGATGCGCAGTACCTGCACAAGAATGTACGCCCATGCTCTGCGAACCGGTCGTGGTAAGCGCACCACCCGACTCCCGGTTTGTGCCCAGAATTTTGCCGCCCGTCACCCCCGCCGGAACGGCTGAACCTCTTTCTATATAATTAGTTAGCATATTCACCAGGTTGCGTCAAGCAATTGGTATGCCAACGCAGAAACTCCTGATTCGACGCGAGGTTACCGGTAACGGGAGGGAAGGTGCGCGCCCGGCGGGACAAAAAACAGCCGGTTGACGGCGGTGGCATCGCGCCGAGCGCCCGCACCCTCCGTCATTCAGCGCGCAACCCGGCACGAAGGATGTCGTGCAGGTGGAGCAACCCGGTGGGGCGTTGGGCTTCGTCGACAATAAAATACATCAAGAGCGGGCCGCGTTCGTTCAGTTCCATACGCGCCAGCGCATCGGAGGCGAGTACGTCAGGACGAATTGTCCGTGGACCCAAAGTCATCACATCACGCACCGGACCGTCGAGAGCGTCGGGATCGCGTGCGAGAATTCGCTTGAGATCACCGTCGGTGATAATTCCGATCAATCGGCCTTCCGGATTCACCACCCCCGTACATCCAATGCTCTTTTCCATGATCTCGAAGAGTGCGTCGCGTAATGTGGTTTGTCCGTCCACGATGGGTACGGCGTCACCCTTGCGCATCAATTCGCCCACCGTGAGCGTGAGCCGTTTTCCGAGAACCCCGCTGGGGTGGAAGCGCGCAAAATCCTCGGCGGTAAACCCGCGGCGCTCTACGAGCGCGCTGGCCAGTGCATCCCCCATGACCAGAGAAACCGTGGTGCTTGTTGTAGGGGCCAAACCCAGGGAGCCCGCCTCACCGTTGACTCCGGTATCGAGCACAATTCCCGCCGCCAGGGCAAGGTACGAATCGCGGACGCCTGTCATCGCAATAATTGGAATACCGAGTTTGTGCAGCGAAGGAATGAAACCGCGCAATTCATCGCTCGCCCCGCTCTTGGAGATGACGAGCGCGACATCCCTCGCGCCGACCAGACCGAGGTCGCCGTGCGCGGCATCCACCGGGTGCACATAGTACGACGGCGTTCCCGTGCTCGTCAGCGTGCCAGCTATTTTTTTTGCGATCAGTCCCGACTTGCCAACACCCGAAATGACTACACGCCCACGACAGGCGTGAATGGCGTCCACGGCGGCGGTAAACGCACTGTCAAGGCGCTTGCGGGCAATCGCGAGCCCTTCCATTTCGTCGTCGAACACCCGGCGCGCCCGATCGAGTTCCGTTCGACCGGGAACGGTGGCAGATCGCGATGCTCGTTTTGCGCGCGGTGTCACGCTCTCGCCCGCCGGCGGGGCGGCCATCGCTGCATTCTCATCGACGGATGTGTCCATCGCAGCCGACGCGTCCGCATCGTCCGACGGATTCGCGTTGGGGGCAGCCCTCCAGGGCCGGGGATTGTGTGTCTGTCGCTCCATGGGGGTAGAGTCTACGCGTCCCACAATTCGCAGGCAAGGGCATGGATGCGGGAAAGTTGCCGGAGAAGCGGTCCGAGCCGGTCGAATGACAACATCGAGGCCGCGTCGCTCTGCGCGCTCTCGGGCTCGGGGTGCGTTTCCAGGAAGAACCCATCAACGGGAACCGCGGCCGCCGCGCGCGCCAGAACGGGGACAAGCCCCGGGTCGCCTCCCGAAGACGCGCCTAATCCCCCGGGGCGCTGCAAGCTGTGCGTAACATCGAAGATCACCGGACAGCCCGCCACGCGCATTCGTTCGAACCCGCGAAAATCTACGACAAGGTCGCCGTAGCCGAACGAGGTGCCGCGCTCGGTCAGCATCGCATCTGAGCCACCGGCAGCACGAAACTTTTCCACCACGTGCACCATCGCGCCGGGTTCCATGAACTGCCCCTTCTTGATGTTCGCCGGCCTGCCCGTGGCGGCCACGGCTTCGATCAATCTGGTCTGTCGGCAGAGAAACGCGGGAATCTGGACCACATCGAGTACCCGCGCGGCCTCTGGCACCTCGGCAGCGCTATGCACATCGCTCAGCACGGGCAGTCCCGTCTCTTCGCGCACCGCAGCAAGTACGGCGAGGCCCTCATCGATTCCGGGACCGCGGAAGCTGCTTCCGGACGTTCGATTGTCTTTGAGGTAGCTCGCCTTGAACACCACGGTAAAATCCGCGACCTCGTCGAGGGCGGCCAGCCGGCGCGCGATGTCGAGGGTGCGATCGCTCGACTCGATCACGCACGGACCCGCGATGAGCAGTGGTTTGTGCCCGCGTCCCACCGCGTGGGAGCCGATATGAACGGATGCAGTCACGATTTTGCTGCGATACCCCACCAGAGCGCTCAGGCGCTCATCTGGTCTATCGAATTGGGGTTGGCTTTACGCGCCCGAGACGCGCGCACGAGGTGGAAGAACAGCGGATGCGGGCGATTGGGACGACTCGTCAATTCGGGATGAAACTGCGCTGCCACAAAAAACGGGTGGACAGGATATTCGACCATTTCCACCAGCTTTCCATCGGGAGAGGTACCGGATATGCACAATCCGTTTTCTTCGAACACCTCGCGATAGCTATTGTTAACTTCCCAGCGGTGCCGATGACGCTCGCTGACCTGATCGGCGCCGTACATCGAGCGCGCCAGCGACCCCGGTTTGAGCACGCACGGGTAGGCGCCCAGACGCATCGTTCCCCCCTTGTCTCCCTCGGGAATCTGGTCTTCCATCAAGTGGATCACCGGGCTGGCGCACTCGGGCTTAAATTCGCTGCTGTCTGCGTCTTCGATTCCGCAGACGTTGCGCGCAAATTCCACTACCGCACACTGAAGCCCGAGGCAGATTCCAAGGAACGGCACGTTATTTTCGCGCGCGTAGCGAGCGGCACCGAGTTTTCCCTGAATACCACGTTCGCCGAATCCACCGGGGACAAGGATACCGTGCGCGTCGGAGAGCAATTCTTCCGCCCCCATCTTTTCGACATCTTCGGCATCCACCCACAAAATATCCACATCAACGTCATTATGCACACCGGCGTGCTTGAATGCTTCGGTGATCGACTTGTACGCATCGCGAAATTGCACATACTTTCCAACTACCGCAATTTTTACGTCTTCGGTCACGGCACTCATACGCGCGACCATCTCCTCCCACTCGGTTAGGTCGGGCTCCGGCGCGGCGATGTGCAACAGGCGAACGATCGTGTCGTCGAGCCCATCGCGGTGCAGATGGACGGGCACGTGGTAGATTGACGCCACATCCCGGGCTTCAATCACCGCGTTTTCCTGCACATTGCAGAACAGCGCAATCTTGCTGCGCACTTCGGGGGCAATCGGCACCTCTGTGCGGCACAGAAGGATGTCCGGCTGAATCCCCGTTTGCTGCAAGCCCTTGACGCTGTGTTGCGTGGGCTTCGTCTTGATTTCCTTGGCCGCGCGAATGTACGGCACAAGGGTGAGATGGACGAATATGCAGTTATCGGCACCCTGCTCGCGCCGGATCTGGCGAGCCGCTTCGAGAAACGGCAAACTCTCGATATCGCCCGTCGTACCGCCGATTTCAGTGATGACCACATCTACATCGCCGCTGTCACCGACGCGCTTAAGCCGGCTCTTGATTTCGTCGGTGATATGCGGTACCACCTGGACCGTTTTGCCGAGATAGCCGCCGGCGCGCTCGCGCTGGATAACAGCCTGGTACACTTTGCCGGTCGTAACACTGTGCATTTCGCTCAGATTCTGATCGAGAAAGCGTTCGTAGTGGCCCAGGTCGAGGTCGGTTTCCGCGCCATCGTTCGTTACGTACACTTCACCGTGCTGGAAAGGGCTCATCGTACCCGGATCCACGTTGATGTACGGATCGAATTTCTGGATGGTCACCCGCAGACCGCGCTGCTTGAGGAGCAATCCGATCGATGAAGACGCTATGCCCTTCCCGAGTGAGGAGACCACGCCACCGGTTACGAAAATGTAATTCATCGTCGGCTCCTCAACATCCCTCGTGCATCCTTCCAACAAAATTATTCAAACTCGGCCAGTGTAATTTGGGTCGAGAACCTTTTCAACGCTTTTCACATCGGCGGGAACGTCGACGCCGATCGTGGCCTTGCCGGTAACGATAACGCCGATGCGCATGCCGTGTTCGAGCGCTCGCAACTGCTCCAGCTTTTCTCTGCATTCCAGCGGGGAACGGGGCAGGGCACTGAGGCGCAGCAATGCTTCGCGCCGATAGGCGTATACGCCGATGTGCCGCAGAGCAAGCGCAGCGGCATCCCGTTGCCCATCGCCCGCATCTGCCACATCCGACGCCGATAGTGCAGATGCGCCGGCGGGAATTGGAGCGCGCGAAAAATACAGCGCCTCCCCGTTCCGCCGCCTCACCACTTTCACCACATGAGTGCTCGCCAATGCGGCGGCGTCATCGCACGGATGACACGCGGTAGCGATGTCGAATTCATCGTGCGCGGCAAGCAAGTCGACGAGCCGCGGCACCAGATGGGAGTCGAACACCGGTTCATCGCCCTGCAAGTTAACCACCACGTCACAATCCAGTGTGGACGCGACCTCGGCCACGCGATCGGTCCCGGTGGCATGGTTGGCACGCGTCATGACGACGTCTCCGCCAAATCCACGCACCACACTTTCGATGCGCCTGTCGTCGGTAGCAACCACCACGCGCTCCGCACCCGCCACGCGCATCGCGTGCCGCCATACCCACTCGATGAGCGGCCGGCCGGCAACCGGTGCCAGCGGCTTGCCGGGAAACCGAGTAGAGCCGTACCGCGCGGGCAACACGACAACGAAAGACGGGCGGCTCATCGCTGGGCACGCCCGTCAGAGGGAGTCGATTCTGGAGATACGAACGCCCGGGAAAATCCCGCGACCTCGGCGCGGCGGCTAATTGGCCGCGACCACGCTGACGCGCTTGCGGTTTTTTCCGAACGTTTCAAAACGAACCGTACCGGTAACCGTCGCAAAAAGCGTGTCGTCCTTTCCCCGGCCCACATTATCGCCGGGATGGATACGGGTGCCGCGCTGGCGGACAATGATCGAACCTGCCGTCACGGTCTGTCCTGAAAAGCTCTTTACGCCCAAACGCTGCCCCTGGCTGTCGCGCCCGTTCCTCGAGCTGCCTACACCTTTTTTATGCGCCATAATACAAATCCTGTTGTCTTTAAAAGCTTTTCAAGCGTATATCGGTGAACTGCTGCCGATGCCCGTTTTTGCGGCGGTATCCTTTGCGTCGTTTCTTCTTGAATACAATCACCTTGCGGTCCTTGCCGTGGCGTACGACTTCGGCCTTGAGTGCGCGCCCCTCGATATAGGGCTGGCCGACTTCCACCGTGTCTCCGTCCGACACCAGCAGCACCCGGTCGAGCGTAACTTCCCCACCCACTTCCTCGTCGATGTGGGGTACACGCAGCACCGAGTCGGGTGCGGCGCGAAATTGAAATCCGGCAATATGGACGATGGCGTACATCTGATTTTTCATCCTCGGGGGATACTCCTGCCTGCAAATAAAATAACCGCGTGAATTTACAGGATGGAGCCCGCACTGTCAATGGGCGATTCCATCCCCGGGCCAGCGACCTAATGGAGATCCTGGCGCAGATCCCGGAACGACGATAGCGAGATCAGCTTGAAATCTTCGCGGTGCAGTCGCGGATCGTCCTGAACCTCAATCTGGATTCCGTATTTCTTCTCGAGCTCCTGGATCACCTCTGCGCGCTCTTCCTCGAGGAAGATTGCCAGCGACGTGTTGGCGCGCACCTGAACGCGGCGTTCGCGTGTACGCGCCCCCACCCGTCGGATCCACCGCTCCACCTTGCCGGCCAGCGTATCGAATGAACTGACCTTGCCGAGCCCCTTGCAGTAGGGGCAGTCATCGCTCACAAAGTTCCACAGACTCGGACGCACACGCTTGCGGCTAACCTCCACGAGTCCCAGATCGCTGACGGCGAACGCTTTGGAACGCGCCCGATCTTTGCGCAGGTAATGGCGCAGCTCGGCAAGTACCTTCTTTTTGTTCGACTCGCTCTCCATATCGATAAAGTCGATGACGATAATACCTCCGATGTCACGCAGGCGGAGCTGTCGCGGCACTTCACGCGCCGCCAGCAAGTTGGTTTCCACAATCGTTTCTTCCTGGTTCTTCTTGCCCACGAAACGGCCTGTGTTGACGTCAATCGCCACGAGCGCCTCGGTCTGCTCAATAATCAGATAGCCACCCTTCTTGAGCCATACCTTACGGTCGAGCGTTTTGTCCACTTCCTGCTCGACCTTGTACTTGTCGAACAGCGCAATTTTATCTTTGTACAGATGCGTGCGTCGCGCCAGATTGGGGGCCGCGCCGCGCAGATGCCGCACCAGTTTCTTGTATTCCTTGTCGTTGTCCACGATGATGCGGTCGATGTCGTCGGCGAGGATGTCGCGCATCAGCCCCACGACCAATCCCACTTCTTCGTGCACAGCCGCCGGTGCCTGCTCTTTTTCCGAATGTTTCTTTATTTCCTGCCACTGCTTGTGCAGATCGGCAATGTCGCGGATGATTTGCTTGTCTTCTATGCCCTCACACGCCGTGCGCGCGATAATCGCGCAGTTTGCCGGTTTCTTGCGCGAGATAAGCTGCTTGAGTCGCGTGCGCTCGGAGCGCGATTCAATACGACGCGAAATGCCCAGGTAATCCATGTTGGGCATATACACAACGTAGCGTCCCGGCAGTGAAATCTGTGTGGTCAAGCGCGGCCCCTTGGTGCCGATGGCCTCCTTGGTCACCTGCACGAGAATTTCCTGACCCTTGCGCAGCATTTGGTCGATTGGTGGCACATCGGGTTTCTCGCGCCGCGGACCCCGCCCGCGGCCGGAACGACCACCACGACCACCACGACCATTGCCACGCCCGTTGCTTCCTCCGTTGGCGCCCTCGATGTCCACGCCACCCTCCATCTCCGCCAGCGCCTCGGCCGATGCGGCCAGATCGCTGGCGTGCAGGAACCCCGCCTTGTCGTATCCGATATCGATGAATGCAGCCTGGATTCCGGGAAGAATCGCATTGACGCGGCCCAGATATACGTCTCCGACGAGACGTCTTGTTGCTTCGCGCTCGATCAAAAAGTCGACGAGTTCGCCATCCTCGATGGTGGCGACCCGAACTTCGAGTGAGCTGGTATTGATCAGAACTTCTTTCATGAGTTTGTCCGTATCGATTCTTTGGATATCGGCGACACAAGATTTCCAGCGCGCGCAACAAACTGCGCCTGGCGCCGAACGGCCAGGCTGTTCGTCAAAGCATCCGCGTCGTCCACCACATCCGAGAGCACCTCGGAAGGGCGCACTACGCGCCCGGAAATCATTGTCGTCGTGTAGGTTACACCGAGACGGCCGTCGCGGTATTCCGCTCGGGCCTCGATCACCTGCGGGGCGTCGTCCTCCGCGGTGGTTCCGGCTGCCCCGGTGTGCTGCTGGATGCTCTGGACAATCTCGGCGAGCCGCGGCCGGCGGCTCCCGTCGTCCCACACACCGGCGCCGTGTAGTTTCCCGGCGTCGAAATCTAATTCATAGGTAGCGGCACAGATGTCGTTGGCGAGTTTGGGCGCATCGGATGGCAGCATGGCCATGCCGGTCACCGCAAAACCCTCCGGCAGACGTTCATTGCACCGATCGGCAAGAGAACCGGGCAAGCCCTCGAAAACGACGTCGAAATATTCGGCGCCGCTTTCCCATCCGGTGCGCAGAGGTGGCCCAAAACTCATCTTCATGTGTGGGTGAAACCCCTCGCTGAAGGCAACAGGGAATCCCCCGGCGGCAAAGCACCGCTGGAAGATCCGCTGTACGTCCTTGTGCGACGTAAAGCGGGCCGGGCCGTTCTTTTCAAATTGAATCCGTAAACGCATCGATGCCTTTCGAATTTGGACGACGCCACGCCAGAACGCGGCGGCATCACAAACTCGTATGGGCGCGAAAATCAATCAGGCGTTGATCACTCCGCGCTCGAACACCGACTTGTTGAGATCCTCGGTAAGCGTCACGGGATAGGCACCGTTGAAGCACGCCATGCAGAAGTTCTCCGGGTCGTCCACTACCGACCGGAGATCGTCGATCGTGAGGTACTCCAGGCTGGTAACACCCAGGTATGCGCGAATCTCCTCCACCGAATGGTTGGAGGCGATCAGCTCCTCACGCGACGGCATGTCGATCCCGTAGAAACAGGGGAACTGGATGGGGGGCGACGCGATGCGAAGGTGTACTTCTTTCGCGCCCGCTTTCTTTAGCATCACAACGAGATTGCGCATCGTGGATCCGCGGACGATCGAATCGTCCACCACTACCAGGCGCCGGTCTTTTAGCACACCGTCTACGGTGTTGAATTTCAATCGCACCGTACCATCGCGCAACGACTGGTCGGGCAGGATGAATGTGCGGCCCACGTAGTGGTTACGGATCAAACCAAGTTCAAAGGGCAGGTTCGCCGCTTGCGCGAACCCCAGAGCGGACGTGTTGCTCGAATCCGGCACCGATATCACGATGTCGGCGTCTACCGGATGTTGATCCGCCAGCACATGACCGAGGCGGCGGCGAATCTTGTCTACGTTTTCGCCAAAAATCTTGCTGTCCGGTCTGGAAAAATAAATGAACTCGAAAATGCACCTGGCCTGTTGCGCGGGCTCGAACACCTGTTTCGACCTCACCCCCCGGTCGTCGACTACGACGAGTTCCCCCGGTTCGAGGTCGCGGACGTATTCAGCGCCGATGATGTCCAGCGCACAGGATTCACTCGTAATGATAACGCTCTCACCCAGCCGCCCCATGCAAATGGGCCGGAGCGACTGTGGATCTCTTACGCCGATGAGTTTATCTGTTGTCATCAGCAGCAGGGAAAATGCTCCCCGCAGCTGCCGTACTGCCCCGGCGACCGCTTCTTCCAGGTCGTCCTCGTGGCTGCGGGCAATCAGGTGGAGGATCACTTCGCTGTCCATCGTGGTGTTGAAGATGGATCCATCCGCCTCCATGGTATGCCGTAGCTCTCCGGCATTAACCAGATTGCCGTTGTGCGCGAGGGCGATGTTGCCAGCCCTGCAATCAACAAGCAGGGGCTGGACGTTCGCGAGGCGGGACACCCCGGTGGTGGAATACCGGTTGTGTCCGATTGCCATGCGCCCGGGCAGGTGGGAGAGAACCGTCTCGTCAAATATCTGGGCGACGAGTCCCATACCGCGGTGTTCATGCACCCGCCGGCCGTCCGACGTGACAATGCCCGCGCCCTCCTGACCCCGATGCTGCAGGGCGTGCAACCCCAGAAACGCGGAATGAGCCGCGTTGGCGTGGTTGTAAATCCCAAATATGCCGCATTCTTCGTGAATGGTTTCGATCATAGCGGCAACACGGAAATAAATTCGGCGCGCTGGTAACTGGGGTTCATCAAGAGCCCCGCATCGCGCCGGGTTGTGACGGTTATCCTGCGGGCCAGATCGCGCGCCGCATCTTCGCCGGCAGCGCGCAGGGCGAGCCACCAGCGTGTGGCGCGGTGCCGGCACTCCACGCGGATGTCATCAAGGCCCTCAATGGCCGAGAGTCCTGCGCGAAGCCTTACCGCTACCGCCGTCCTTGCCGAGGCATCATCGTCTTCCACCATCACCTCGGCAAGATAACTGAAAGTTGCATCTAAAGTAACCTTTTCGAACGGTCTTTTTCCACTGGATTCTTCCACGCCCGACTCGTGCAATTTATCCGCCAGAGCGCTGACGAACCGTTCTTGCAGGGTTTTGCAGGCAATTCCTTCCTCAATTTTTTCTTCCCCACCGGTTCCGCTCCACGCGCACACCAGATCGAACTGGTGTTTGTTGCGGTTGTAGAACGTGCTCTGTGCGTCGAGCACACCGCGCAGGGCGGCGACCATTCGCCGGGGATCTCCCGGGGTATAGATCGAAAAGCGGTAGAAATCCTGGCGCTTGAGCCCCGCGAGTTCACGGGAAAACCCCATTTTGTGACGCAGGGCCAGTTCGGCTGTGGTGGCAACAAGGTCAGCCCCCTTGAGCCACACAGACAGCGTGGCATCGACGGGGGTAAGGGATCCGGAGGCGCTCATATCAGGGCCCTCCGCAGCGATTCAAAGACAGCGTACCCGGGACCAGGCGCATAGAGCGACCCGGCGTCGAGGTGGTCGCGCGCCGCACCCCACATGCCACCGATCGACCGGGGAACCTGGAAACGCCACGCCGCGCGTTCCGGGTGCGGCATGATCGCCAGCGCGTTGCCGGCGGAATTGGTCAAGGCGGCAATGTTCGCAATGGTGCCGTTGGGGTTGTCCGGCCAGTCGGTCGCGGGCGTGCCGTCGGGCGTAATGTATTTGAGGGCAACGCACGCGCCGCCTTCCAGCTTCTCGCGTACCGTCTCCGTGGCCGTTGCGAATCGCCCCTCGGCATGGGCGAACGGGATCGGCAGAATCGCGCTGGCATCAATGTGCTCGGTGAACACGCACGGGGCGGGGCCTTTTTGCAGGTGGGCCCACGCGCAGTAGTAGCCACGCCGCGTCGGCATGCGGTTGGGTGCGAGAGCAACCTCCACCGCGCCCGGGTCAAACCCCGGCACCACGCCACATTCGACGAGCACCTGGGCGCCGTTGCACACGCCAAGCACGGGCACACCGCGTGCGACCGCATCGGCGATTTCATCGGCAACGGCGTCTTTGGCAGCCACGACGCCGCCGCGAATCCGGTCCTGGTAGCTCCAGCCGCCGGGAATGAAAATGGAGGCGGCATCGCGCACGGCGGCGCGCGCGTCGTTCCACCGGCGGATTTCACCGCGGAGCCCGACAGCCTCGATGACGCGCAGACTCTCGTATTCGCAGTTGACGCCGGGAAACTGAATAATAACGACTTTGCTCATTGTGCTTCGCTCGTTGATCCCTGGTCGTCTTGTTGGGGGGACGGACACGCGTCTCGGCTCCTTCGCGAAGACGCAAAGTCGCCTTCGCCGCCTGTCCATCCCTCCGATCGCAATATTTCGTCGGCCACACGCCCGGGCCCCATCGGGCGGCCCGTGAGCACGCCCTATCCGTACAGAATCTCCTCGATCCGTCCCGCGTGGGCGCGCGCCAGGTCATCGCCGCCGACCGTAAACGAACCCTCCGGCAGCGTTACCTCGAGCCCGCCCGAGTCCGTTGTACGCCCCAGTTCCACGTGCGGCACACGGAGCCGCCCAAGCGCCGACGCGAAGTCGCGCGCACGGTCTTCTGGCACCTCCACGACAACTCCACCATATTCACTGAACAGCCACGGCGCCACTTCGCCCGCACGCCCCCCCATCGCGTGTTCCAGCGGCCCTTCGAGACAGAGCGCGGCGCCAGCGCTCCCCCGGCTCGCCAGGATCATTTCCGCGACCGCTACGAGTACGCCGCCGTGGGATACATCGTGCGCCGCGAGAAGTTCCCCGCGCGAGAATCCTTCGACAAGCACGCGTACACAGTTTGTTTCCGCGGCCAGGTCCGGAACCGGCACGTCGAACGTGGCCTGCGCCGAAAAAATGCGTTCGTACTCCGAACCCCCGATTCGATCATGCAGCGCACCGAGCAGTACAATGTGCGATCCCGGGTCCTTGAGCGCGTTCGAACGCGCCGCACTCGCGTCCTCGAGGACACCCGCGCACGAAATCACCGGCGTGGGCGCAATGGCGTCGCCCGATTCGCTCTGGTTATAAAAACTCACATTGCCCGATACGACAGGAATCCCGTAGCCCGCGTCGTTTCCGAAAACCGTCAGCCCCCGGCACGCATCGCCGATCCCGCGCACACCTTCGCGAAACTCCCAGAACACCCCCGGGTCTTCGGGGTCACCGTAATTCAAACAATCGGTGATGGCCAGCGGTAGCGCCCCCACGCAGGACACGTTGCGTACCGCCTCCACCACGGCCCACTGCCCACCCGCAAAGGGGTACGCCGCGCCCAAACGCGAACACGAACCAAGCCCGACGGCCAAACCCACCGGGCTGCCGGGTTCGACGATCTGCACGCACGCGTCGGCGTCCCCCGGCGTAATCACCGCGCGCCCCTGTACCATCGCGTCGTAGTGTTCGTAGAGCGGGGCACGCGAGCTGATGTTGACCGACCCAAGCAGGTCGAGCAGTGCGTCACGAATGCCGTCCGCCCCGCCGGCGTGCGCGCGGCCGCATACCGGCAATGTACGCGGACGCGGTTCGGCGAGGCGATCGTAGAGAATGCCGGTGGTGATCGCCCCGACGTCCGCGTCGGAAATCACCTCACCCCGATACGTGATGCGAAACCGCGTCTCGGGGGTAACGCGGCCGATCACGCGCGCACCGGCCCCGGTGTAAATGTGCGGCATGTCGAAGTCCTCATTATATATGCGAAGGACCTCGCTACTGCGCGCCGCGGGCACGGCGATGAGGAAGCGCTCCTGCGTTTCGCTGCACGCGATCACCTCGGGCGGCAGGTCGGCGAAGGCCACGTGTACCGCGTCGAGGTCGACGTGCACGCCCAGACCGGCCGCTTCGGCCATTTCGCTCACCGCGCACGAAATGCCGCCAGCGCCGAGATCTTTGTAGCCGATGGGCACGCGATTCTCGCGCGCCCACGCGAGCATCACTTTGCCCCCCTCGACCAGCACGCGCTTGAGAAACGGGTCGGGAACCTGCACGGCACCCTGACGCTCGACGGCCTCTTCTTCGCTGAGACGCTCGGACGCGAACGCCGCCCCGCCGAAACCCGACGCGTCGGTGGGCTTGCCGATGAGGATTACGTCGTAGGGCTCTTCGCGCGCCTGGTCGGGGACGCGGCTGCGCACGATGGCGTCCTCGTCCACCAGACCGAAGGCCACCACGTTGACGAGACAATTGTCGTCGAACGACGCGTCGAAGTAGGCCTCCCCCCCGAGGTTGGGCACGCCGAGCGCGTTACCGTACTGGGCAATACCGTCCACGACGCCCCATGCAATATCGCGCGTGCGCGTGGCATGTTCGCCGTCGGGGTCGCCAAAGCGCAGGGGGTCCATCACGCCGATCACGTCGGCACCCATGCAGTACACGTCGCGCACGATACCGCCGATGCCGGTGGCCGCGCCCTCGACGGGCAGTACCTGCGAGGGGTGGTTGTGGCTTTCGTGCGCCATCACCAGGCACACGCTGCGCCCGTTGATCCGCGCGAGGCGAATAATGCCGGCGTCTTCGCCGGGACCGAGCACCACGTGGGGCGCCGCAGTGGGCAGGAACTCTTTGAGCGTGGGCCGCGACGACTTGTACGAGCAGTGCTCGCTCCACATGGTGTTGAAGATGTGGAGTTCTACGGCGGTGGGCCGTCGGCCGAGCAGGTCGCACACGCGCGCGTATTCGTCGGGGGCGAGGCTTACCGCGTGCTCGCGAGAGTACGCGCGGGCACCGTCAGGGTCACCGGGATCTACGGGAATGAGGTGCTGATCAAGAATGTCGCTCATGTGCGGACGGGTTCTGGTTATCGCCTGTCGGCGCCCTGGAGCAACGCTCCAGGCTGCGACGCAGGCCGCGCCGCAACGGGCGATCGGGCGCCGGCAATGCGCGCCGGGGCCGAAAAGGGTAAACCCGCGGGGCGGCCCGCGGGCGGAAAGAGTGAATATAGACGAAACGGACGCGCCACGAAAGCGGGAAAGTGGGGGCGAGCGCAAAGGCCATCCCGCGCACACCGCAGGCGATGGTGTGGCAGACGTCCGTGCCCAACCGGGCAGGTTCTCTGGCGGGGGCATCGTCTGCCAGATCCGGTCGTACCTTTCGCACGACGACACGATCGGCGGTCTTTTGTCATCCGGAGAATGCTACGTACCCATCCCGCCGTCGGTCGTCCGAAGGATCGTGCCGCCCGTTTGGCTCACCCGTGTGGCCCCACCGTTCGTCGTCCGAAGGATCGTGCCGCCCACTCCGACGGCTGTACCGGTATTCGTTCCCGTCAAGGAACCGGCCAGCAGGTCATCGCCCTGCAGCAGGGGGTTTGGCCCGTACCGGCCGGAGGGCCTGGTGCTACCGGGCGCGGGTTGAGGGTTGGTTCCGGTGTTGGAAGGGGAGCAGCCGACCATGGCGGCGAGTATCGCGGCGTCGATCATGGTGGATACCCGGCGCCAATCTGAGATTACGCCGCCCGACCGTCTCCATTCGAATCCTCTCTCAGTTCCGTGCAGGCCCAGGACGTGATTCCTGCAGGTTCCGCCTGTTGGCTCGCAACCCGGCCGCACCGAGTCATGGTGCTCGATGTGTCCGCCGGCGGCGTTATCGATAGGCCGATACGGGTTCGCCGCGTGCGCCTTCCCGTCCATCGGTGCCAACCGCGACGACGGTGTACACGTATGGAACCCCGTCGTGGGCTGCGCGGTCTGTCCAGGCACTTTGGTCGCTCCCGGGTCGTGCGACGACCGCCGCTTTCTTCCCCGGACGGCGACGGTAGATGCGGTAGCCCGCCACGCGGTGATCGAGCACACTCGACCACCTAATTTCGATCCCCTTCGATGTGGCCACAGCACAAACGCCGGACGGAGCGGCAATACCGGAATCCGGCGGCACGAGAGCGGAGATCTGCTTCCCGTCGCGCTCACCCAACGCGCGGCATACATAGTACCCTTCGATGTGCGGTCCCACGCCTTCCCATATCACGCTGATGCCGTCCTTCGCGGTTCACGCCCGAACGTTCCGCCTCGACCCGGTGCGATTCCGTTTTCTCCCGGACACGGGGGAGAAGATGCAAGGTAACCGCACTCCACTGCGAATCAGGCTTCTCCCCCCTATCGCGACGCCCCCCGCGAGAGAATCGCGCCCGCTTCGCCCACCATCCCCAGGAACGCCGACCGGTAGCCCTCCGGGTCGTACGACCGCGCCCCCGCAGCCGTGTGGCGTACCCAGTCGATCGACCCGCTGCCCGCGTAGCGCGATCCCCGGAGCAGCATCGCGAATTCGGCGACTGCCGCGGCGAACCGGAACGGTTCATCCATCTCCTCGAACGACACCGCGCGGTCTTCGAGCGACCGTTCGATCAGCACGCTCTTTTTCCCATCGGGTTGCTTGTAACGAAGGCGTACGGTGAGCAAGTCACCCGATGCCGCCGCGCTGTCGCGAACCGCCACCGTGGTATAGCTCGACGTACGCGCGGCCACCCGCCGATGATCGCCCACCGGTACGACCTCGTAGAGCGCCGTCACCGAGTGCCCGGCGCCGAGTTCGCCGGCGTCCTTGCGGTCGTTGGCGAAGTCTTCGCGCCGCAGTACACGGTTCTCGTAGCCGATCAGACGATACGATTCCACGCGTCCGGGGTTGAACTCTACCTGGATCTTCACGTCTTTCGCGATGGTGAAGAGCGTTCCGGCAAGTTGACCGACGAACACGCGGCGCCCCTCGAGGATGTTGTCGATATACGCGTAGTTGCCGTTCCCCTGGTCGGCGAGCATTTCCATGCGCGCGTCCTTCAGGTTTCCCCGGCCGAATCCAAGCACCGACAGGAACACGCCACGATTTCGTTCCTTTTCGATCAGTCGGGATAACTCTCCGTTGTTCGTCACGCCCACGTTGAAGTCGCCGTCGGTCGCAAGAATCACGCGGTTGTTCCCCTTCTCGACGAAGTTCTTCGACGCCACCTGGTAGGCCAGGCGGATTCCCGCGGCGCCTGCGGTGCTGCCACCGGCCCGCAGGGCCTTGAGGGCAGCACGAATCACTTCGCGCTTACTCCCCGGCGTCGAGGGCAGAACCAGCCCCGACGACCCGGCGTAGACGACGATCGCCACTCGGTCTGTGTCGCGAAGCCGGTCAACGAGCAGTTCGAACGACCGGATCAGCAACGGCAGCTTGTCGGGCGGCTGCATCGACCCGGATACGTCGATGAGGAACACGAGATTGCTCGGGGGCAACGACGCGTACTCGACGCGACGTCCCTGCAACGCCACGCCGACCAGGCGATGCGCCGCATTCCACGGGCACTTCGACACCGCGGCGTGGATGGCAAAGGGGTGCTCGTCTCCAGGGCCCGGGTAGTTGTACGGAAAGTAGTTTATGAATTCCTCCACGCGCACGGCGTCGGGGGGCGGAATGCGATGAGCGCGGATATACCGACGTGCGTTCGTATACGAGGCCGCGTCGACGTCGATCGAGAACGTGGAGAACGGGCGATCGAGCGCGTTGCGAAACTCATTCTCGTGGATGCGCGCGTAGGTTTCCGTATTCATCGGCCCCACGTAGCGCCGGCGGGGTCCGCTCGGCGTTTTTCGCGCTACGGGTCGGGGGGCGGTGCGCTTTGCGGGGGGGCGGGTGGCGCGCGCGCCGCGCCGCCCGCGCTTGCCGGCGGCCCCCCGCCTGCCGAGGGGCTCGTCGATCCGTACACCGTCGATCTGGATCTGCACTTCGGAGTCGCGTCCGCCGCGCACGTGCATCCGAGCGGATGACTTCGATGTCGCGGCACGCAACCCCACGGCGTCGAGGACGTTCTCGACTGGCATCGGGGCCGGTTGCGCGCGGAACCTCCGTCCGGAATTATTCGTGCTGCCCATGGTGGACGAGGATGTCACGTCCACCATGGGTCGGTCGGCACAAACGACGATTTCCTGCGTCCTGGCCACGATGGTTGGCTGGAGAGAGAAGTTCGCCACCGCAGTGTCACCGGCGGCCACCTGCACCGAGTCGATCGTCGCCGCGCGGTAGCCCATCATGAGGGCTTTGACAACGTAGCACCCGGGCGCCACGCCCGATATCGCGTACCGCCCGTCGCCCAGCGACATCGCCCCGAGCGACTTGCCCACCAGAATGACGTTCGCGTAATGCAGCGCGGTTCCGGCGGTATCGGTCACCACACCGGTTATCATGCCGGACGCCCGGGTTGTGCGGCCCCCCGGCCGCGTCGGTTCGCTCGACGCCGGATCGCGATTCGGCGCGTTCGAGGCCATCCCGGGAGGTTGTCCCCCCGCGGTGCACCCCAGTAGACCAGTGACCAGCAGGATCAGTACCGTGTGTTTCATTACGCGCTCCTTGCCCGCGTGCCGGTCCCTCACGCCCCGGAGGGCGTGTCGTCACGCGATCTGCGGACGGCTGGGCCATCCGTAATCCGTAGGGTCTGTGTGGGGTTCTACTCTGTGGGGTTCTACTCTGTGGGGTTCATGGCGCGCTGCGCGCTTTCATGCGGGGTGGAATCGGCCCTGCGCAGGGCAGGGTTTCCCGCTTCCGGAAAGCAGGGCGAACAGGAGGAGTGGCCTGTTGGCAACGCCGCGACTCGGAAGAAACATGTGGATACGCCGGGTTCCTGTCAAGTACCGTCCGTTCTCCCGTCGCGAAGCGCGCTATTCCAGCACACGCTCGAAAATCGTGTCGACCTCGTGGATGAAGTTCTCGATCGTGAAGACCCCGGCGAGGGTCTTCTCGTCGAGATGATTTGTGATTTCCTCGCGCGAACGTACAATTTCCTCGAACGGGCGCTCGGTTTTCCATGTTTCCATCGCCGCGTCCTGGACGAGCGCATACGCTGCTTCACGCGAGAGGCCCGAGCGCGCAAGCTCAAGGAGCAGTTTCTGTGAAAACACGATGCCGTGCACGCGGTCCATATTGCGCAGCATGTGCTCGGGATATACCACCATCCCTTCGACAACCTTCGTGAATTTCGCCATCATGTAGTCGAGTGTAATGGTGGTATCCGGGAGAACCACGCGTTCCACCGACGAGTGGCTGATGTCGCGCTCGTGCCAGAGGGTTACGTTTTCCATCGCCGCGACGGAGTACCCTCGGATCAAGCGCGCGAGGCCGGCCACGCGTTCGCAGATAATCGGGTTCCGCTTGTGCGGCATCGAGCTCGAGCCTTTCTGTCCCTTCCGAAAGGGTTCTTCCACCTCGAGCACATCGGTACGCTGCAGATTGCGAATTTCGGTGGCCATTTTTTCCATCGACGCGGCCAGCAGAGCGCAAGCGCTTACGAATTCGGCATGTCGGTCGCGTTGCACAATCTGGGTGGACGCCGGTGCAGCCCTGAGGCCGAGTTTGTCCATTACATAGGCTTCTACCTTTGGACTCGCGTGCGCAAACGTTCCCACCGAACCCGATACCTGTCCCACCGACACCGTGTCGATCGCCGCGCGCAGGGTACGCTCGCGGCGGCGCAATTCGTCGTACCACACGATCAGCTTGAACCCGAATGTAATCGGTTCGGCGTGGATGCCGTGCGAGCGCCCGACCATCACCGTGCGCTTGTGCTCGATGGCGCGATTCTTCACCGCCTCGCCCAGTGCGGCGACGCGGCCCAGCAACAGCGCACCGGCTTCCTTAAGCTGGCAACCGAGGGTGGTGTCGAGCAGGTCACTGCTGGTCAGGCCCAGGTGCACGTAGCGCGAATCATTTCCGATGGACTCGGCCACGCTCGTGAGAAACGCGATGACGTCGTGATGGGTAGTTTCTTCTATTTCGTGCACGCGCGCGATATCGTACGAAGCCTTCGCGCGAATTCGATCCACGGCCTCCCGCGGAATTTCACCGAGCTCGGCCATCGCCTCGCAGGCAAGAATTTCGAACTCGAGCCACTTGTCGAATTTGTTCGATTCGCTCCAGATCGCGCCCATTTCGGGCAGCGTATAGCGTTCGATCATGGATCACTCCAGGGATCGGCCGGCATCGCGCGCCGGCGCGGTGTTCGTAGAATCAAGCTGAACGGCCGGGCCCGCCGGCTCGTCCGCGGGTCCGTAAAGCGCATGCCTCCACAGTATTACATCGCCGGGCGATTGGGAAGGGCTACCGCACCATCCACCGCACGGCGTGGCAGCCCTGCGGGCGGAGACCGGCGCCGTATGCACATCAACTTGCAATAAACAGTTATTTTACGGTATACTTTCCCGTTCCAAACCTTTAACGACCCGGCTCGGCCGGACATGCCTCCGGGTGAAAGGATCGTCGCCGCATGTCGATCCCACGTGTCGCCATCGTCTTATCCATAGTTGCGCTGACCCTGTGCGCTCACACACCCCCCACCCACGCGAACAACCCCGATGACCGTTTCTGGCAACCCGACACGTCACTGCCCGCAGGGCACGTGCTCGTGGAAGCCATCGCTTTTCATCAGGGAAGCATGTACATCACCGGAAAATTCACGGATATAGCCCATTCCGGTGTATACCATGTGGCGCGATTCGACGGGAGCCGCTGGCACTTGCTCGGTGGCGGTGTGGGGACTCGTGAAATGGGGCTCGTTCACCGCATACTCATCGACAACAACCGCATCTATGTGGCGGGGTGTTTTTCGATGGTGGGCGGCCACATGACGGTGTGCAATATCGCCATGTGGAACGGAGTAATGTGGAACATGATGATGGGCGGCACCGACCGTGCCGTACGCGCCATCGCCCTTGACGCGTCGGGCAATTTGTACGCGGGTGGCGAATTTACGATGGCTGGCCACGTTCCGGCACGAGGCATCGCCATGTGGGATGGGATGATGTGGCATTCGCCCGGCGGTAGCGTAGACAATCACGTTTCGTCGATCGCAATGTACAACAACGATGTGTATGTCGGCGGTGCGTTCCGCATGGCAGGCGGAGTGCCCGCCAATTTTGTGGCGCGCTGGGACGGCCGGATGTGGCACGGTCTCGGCGAGGGATTGCAGGTGGGCGTAGACAATCTCGTATCTGCGCTCGCCGTATGGCAAGGCAGTCTATTCGTCGGCGGCATGTTCCGCACGGCGGGTGGAATCACGGTGAACGGTATTGCCCGGTGGGACGGGCGCCGGTGGTACGCCCTGGGCCGCGGCGTGTCGGGTGCGTCGCAACACGCGGTACGCGAATTCTACGCGGAACCGAACCGGCTCTATGTGGGCGGATTGTTTCAGTACGCCGGTAATACCCCGGCCAAATGCATCGCATACTGGAACGGGCGCACGTGGTCTGCGATGGGCAGCGGAACCGATTACGCGGTTAAGGCGTTTGGGCGCGCGCCCGACGGGACGCTCTGGATTGGAGGAGATTTCAGCACCGTAGCCGGTCAACCCTCCCGCCATCTGGCGCGATGGACGCGATGGGACGGGGCGCCGGCCAAAATTACCAGGTTCGCCGCCGCACTCGAGGGCGCTGGCGTGAAGCTAACCTGGAGCGCCACGCCGACCGGCGCAATCGACGGTTTTCAGGTGTACCGCCGCGTCGTCGGAGCGCCGACGGAAACACGTATCACGTCACAAATGCTCCCGCCGAATGCAACCCACTACATGGACACCCGGCCACCGGGCGCTACCCGTGTGGAGTATTCGCTCGGCGTTACGTTGCGCAACGGCGGCGAGACGCGTGCCGAGACGCCGAGTGTGCGCACGCCGGCATTATCACTGGCGCTCTCGCAAAATTCCCCGAATCCGTTTACTCCATCCACGCGCATTGCATTTACGTTACCGCAGAATGAAAACGTACGCCTCGATGTGTTCGATGTGCGGGGAATGCGAGTGGCCACGCTGGTCGACGGGCCCCGAATGGCCGGAATGAACTCGACCGCATGGAACGGGCGCGGCCGCAACGGTGGCCGTGTACACTCAGGGATCTACTTCTACCGACTCATCACGCCCTCGGGCGAGATTACCCGCAAGATGATCATGGTTCGTTGACCATCGCGCGGCACCCAACCAACCACATTACCATACGCAACGCAAGCCGCCGCCGGAATGCCTCAGATATCTTCCTGGGGACGTGGTTTGATCTCTACCTTAATTTTTTTAAGCTTGTCGTCCCGGCTGATCGTCAGTTCCACCTTCTCACCAATTCGATGCGTAAAAATCAAGCGGTTGGCCTCGTCGGTATTGGCAACCTTCACGCCGTTGATCGCAATGACCACATCGCCCGGATCGAGCCCCGCCTTGTCGGCCGGTCCCCCATCCTCCACTCCACGGATCAACACGCCGCGCGCAACCGGCAGCTTGAGCCCGGCCTGAAGTTGCGGCGTAATGTCGATTGCGGTGAAGCCGATCCACTGCTGGCGCACGTGACCGTGCTTGAGAATCTCCTCGAACACATATTTTACCCGATTGATCGGGATGGCAAACCCGAGACCGATATTAAACGTTGCGTGCTGCATTCCCGAAAAGATCACAGAGTTGATTCCTACCACTTCGCCACGCGCGTTTACCAGAGGTCCTCCGCTGTTGCCCGGATTAATCGCCGCATCGGTCTGGATCATGTCGCTGAACACTTGACCCACATTTTCGCTCTGGCGAATATCGCGGTGCAACGCACTGATCACGCCGACGGTCACCGACGGCTGGTTGTCGGCCAGATATTGGCCCAGCGGACTTCCGATGGCGATCGCCCACTCACCCACCATCAGGTCGTCGGAGTTACCCAGGTCAGCGGCCACGAGATGATCCGCTTTGATCTTGAGGATCGCCACATCGAGCTCAGGAGACGCTCCCACAATTTTACCAGCAACCACGCGGCCGTCGCGCAGGCTCACCTCGATGCGCTCGGCGTTGGCAATGACATGATTGTTGGTGAATATGTAGCCATCCGTATTGGCGATCACGCCCGAACCAAACGTGTAGCTCACCTGTGTTTTCGACCTCGGCCGGCGGTAGAGACGAGGGAAATATCCCTCCCACTGGCGGAAGTATTCGTAATACTGAACGCGCCGCTCGTGAATAGCGGATATGTACACTACCGCAGGTGCTACCTCGTCGGTGGCCACCACGATGGATGTGCGGCGGCTCGAATTGATCGACCCGGTACCAGTTCCGGATGTACTCCTGGGGGACACTTGGCCGCTTTGCCCCGACGTCACCTTTGCGTTGGGCGTGCGGGACTCGCTGCGCATCACGAAGGCACCCATTAAAACCATGCCGGCCACGGCGGCGCCGGTTACGGCACCGTACACTATAGGTAACCACCCCGCGCGCGGGCGGACGTTGTCCTTCATCATCGTCGACTCTCCCTGTCCAGAACGCGCGAGCAAAAACCTTCAGCTTCGCGCCCGTGCTTTTTGTCTCGCGAGAACCTTATCCCAGTCCGCAGTAAATTTTGCCAGGCCGACGTCGGTGAGGGTGTGCCGAAACATCTGCATGAGTACTTTGTAGGGAATAGTCGCCACATCCGCGCCGATTTTCGCGGCCTGTAGCACATGCTGTGGATGCCGGATGCTGGCTGCGAGAACCTGAGTGGTCATCGCATAGTTCTCGTAAATTTCCACAAGGTCGGCCACGAGATCCATTCCATTGTGACCGATGTCGTCGAGACGGCCCACGAACGGGCTGACATACGTTGCGCCCGCTTTGGCGACGAGAAGCCCCTGATTGGCGCTGAAACACAATGTGACATTTGTCTTGATGTTCTCGGCCGACAGCGTTCGCACCGCCTTCATTCCCTCGGGCAGCAGTGGAATCTTGACCACGATGTGTTCGCTGATCCCCGCGTATTCGCGACCCTGGCGAATCATTTCGCCGGCTTCGTCGGCCACCACTTCCGCACTCACGGGCCCCTGCACGATGTCGCAGATTTCCGCGAGCGCGGTGCGATAGTTTCCGCTTTCTTTCGCCATGAGAGACGGGTTGGTGGTGACGCCGTCAATGACACCGAGCGAGGCTGCCCCTCGAATTTCTTCAATGTTCGCGGTGTCCAGAAATATCTTCATGTCTTCCCTTTCGATAGCTGTCGTGTGTGCGTGCCCCCGGGGCACGTCCGCATGATACCACGTCGTCCGCCCGCCGGGTATCGCACCGGCCGGCCGGCAGCGGTGACCGATCCGACTACCCACCACGCACTGCTCGCGCGAAGACCGGACTTCGGCTTGCGGGTTCTTTTTCTGCATATATGCGGTCAGTTCCCGGGCGGGGACACGGCGGGGGGCTCGGTGCCCGCGTCCCTGGGGTAACTGGCCTTTACGAACGTCAATCCGTGCGCGGGCGCCGTGCGACCGGCGGCACCCCGGTCTCTTGTACGCAGAACCGATGAGATCTGTTCCGGGCCGATCCGCCCTCGCCCCACGTCGAGAAGGGTACCCACAATGGTCCGGACCATATGGTGCAGGAACCGGTCTGCCTCCAGGGTAACGGTGATCAGGCTCTCGCGCCGCTCCACGCGCGCTTCGGCCACGTTGCATACCGGGTTGACGCCAGTCCCTGCCGGCATGAACGATGTGAAGTCGTGCGTTCCGAGCAGTTGCTGCACCGCCTCGTTCATGGCGGGGACATCGACGGTGTGTCGAACCACCAGTCGCGTTCGGCGCCAGAGAGCGGTCGGAGCGGTTGTGATGCGGTAGACGTACCGGCGTGCGCTAGCGTGGTACCGCGCATGAAAAAAAGCGGCGGCATCGGAACCACCGAGCACAACGACATCTTCGGGTAATCGGCTCTGGAGCGCAGGGATGATGCGTTCACACGGCAGACCGGATTGCACGTGGAAGTTACACGCATATCCGACCGCGTGCACGCCGGCGTCGGTACGTCCTGCACCAACAATCGATACGTCAGATCCGAACAAATCACGGGCCGCGTCTTCGAGCGTGCCCTGCACGGTGCGTACGTTGTTCTGCCGCTGCCACCCCTTGAACTCGGTGCCGTCAAATTCCAGAAGAAGGCGGATATTGCGCACGCTATGCTCTTCCCATCGTCGCGCCGATCGCCACGATTACACACGTCGCAACGAGTACGGCGGCGTCGCGAACTCGCGGCCTCGGCAAAACGATGTCGGATCCGATGCGTTCTTCGATCCGTCGCAATCGAATGGAAGCAGCGAGATGTCCCGCCCGGCGAATCGACGATAAGATCAGCGGGACGATAATCGATGGAATTTGCACGATCCGCGCAAACGGCCCGCGCCGTATCGCCACGCCGCGAAAATCCTGCGCCTCACGCACGCGGTCGAACTCGGCGCGCATGAGCGGGAGAAAGCTCACGGCGAGGTAGCCGTGCAAAGCCAGCCTGGCGGCGAACGCGGAAGAGAATCGTCGCATCATTACGAAGATCCCGCGTGCGATCCCCTCGGGTCGCACGAGTGCCAGGGTCGCCGCCAGCGCACACACCATCGCCAGCAGGCGCAGGGCATAAAACAGCCCACGCTCGAGTCCGATGCGCGAGAGCAGATCGTGGCCGTGCCACGCCAGAATACTTTCGCCGGGCAACAGAGCACCATTGAGTACCACCAGCAACATACACACGGGCACGACACGCCGCAGCAGAGTGATCGCAGCCGTAATCCCCCCACCAAGGACCACCCCGAACAGCGCCCAGATCGCCAGTGCAGCCATCGCGGAAGAAGCGTGTACAAAGAACATCGCCGCGACCATCAACAGCACCCCGCCAGCCAGAGTGGTTCTGGGATCGGTCTGCGGTATTGCGTCGGATGTGCGAACCCCTCTCATGGGCATTAGCTTAGCCGAGCCCGCTCCGTAGCGCAACCACGCCGAGGGCGCCCCGCGCCCGTGCGCGCTCGGTCGAGCCGGCGGGCCGAATCCCGACCGATCCATCCATTGCGTTCTCCTGGCCAGACGGTTTCGGTTGACCTCGCACGGCCCGTTTGGTTCGATCCCTTCATGAAAAAATTAATCTTTCTGTTCCCGTCGGTCGCCGCGATCATGCTGGTTGCTCCCCACGCCCGCGCCGGGCAGACCGATTCACGCTATGCGCCCCTGATGCACAGCGCGCACGGACTCGACACCCTGCAGTCACTTGCCCTCTGGGAAGACCAGCGCGTCACCGGTGACGGTAAATTATTTGTCGCGTTGCGCCGAGGCAGCCCGCTCGTACGCCTGCGCGCTGCCGAGGTAATCGGCCGCATCCAGGATCCAGCCGACGTGCCAGTTCTCATCCGCGCGCTACGGGATCCATCCCCCCCCGTGGCCGCCAAGGCGTGTTTCGGACTTGGCCAAATCGCAGACACCACCGCCACCGGCGCATTGATTACACTCGCGCGCGGGTCCAACAAGAGAATGGTACTTCTGTCCGCCGAGGCACTGGGGAAAATTGGTGGACCGCGCGCCGCGGGCGAATTGGTGAAATTGCTCCATCATTTTGATGGCGCCATACGATCCAGCGCGGCACTTGCCCTCGCTCGGGCCCACGATGAATCGGCCGTTCCGGGCTTACTCATTGCGATTCATGACCCCGATCTCAATGTGGTATGGCGCGCAATATATGCACTCGAAAAAACGCCGACCAAACACACTGCGGATAAGATTCGTGAATTTCTCAACAGCCCATCTCCGCTGGTGCGCGCGTACACCGCGCGCACACTCGGAAAACTCAAGGACGGCAGATCGGTGGACGGATTGATCGGCGCGTTACAGGACCGCGATCGCCGCGTGGTAATCAACGCCGCACGTGCTCTGGGAAAAATCGGTGCCCGGCGGGCATGCGGCGCGCTCGGCAAGCTGCTGGCCTCGAGCCCTTCCCACAACGTGCGCACTGCTGCGGCCAACGCGCTGGGGAATATAGGCAAGAAAAGCGGCGAGGACGCGCTGATTCAGGCACTGCTCGATCCCTCGGCGGGGGTGCGCGCGGCCTCTATCGAAGCCCTCGCAAAAATTGTAGGCAACGAAATTCCGCTATTCGCGGGCGAATCGATGAACGACGGTTCGCGGCTGGTACGCGCCGCCGCTATTCGTGCGTTCGGCCAGGCAAAATCTAACAAGAGCGCCGGCCAATTGATGAAAATCGCCCAGAATAACAATGACCCGATGATGCGCAGCGCCGCGGTCGAATCCCTGGGCGAACTCAAGAACAAACGCATCGTTCCATTCCTCATCGAGCGCCTGCGTTCCGAATCAGACTGGGTGGTAGCGACGGGGATCATCGAGGCCCTCAGCGAGCAAGACGATCCCGCGGCCACCGGTGCACTCGCAGACGCCTACCGTCATCGCGCCAACCGCACCGGCGTGAACGCCCGTGTCGACATTCTCAAGACACTCACGAAATGGAAAGCACTGGAGGGGAAGGACATTGCCCTCGATGCGATCGAACGTAGCGACCCGCGATTGCGTACGCGGGGACGCGAACTACTCGAGGCTATCGGCGCCAAAGTTCCACCCATGAAAACCAACCGTGAGGTCTACGAGGCCACGTTTGATCGCTCCCGCGCGCAGTACGTGGCCCCTCCATCGGGAACCGGCCATGCCATCATCACGACTCCGCATGGCGACATTGAGATAGAGCTTTTTGGCGACGACGCGATACAAACCGTGCACAATTTTGTTTCGTTGGTCAAACGTGGCCTGTACAACGGTCTGACATTTCACCGCGTGGTACCCAATTTTGTAGTCCAGGGCGGCGACCCGCGTGGCGATGGCTGGGGCGACGCCGGCTATTTTATCCGCTCAGAATTCAACGAGCACCGTTTTAGAGTTGGCGAAGTGGGCATGGCAACCGACGGGAAAGATACCGGTGGCTGCCAGTTCTTCATTATGCAGTCGGCGGCGCCCCATCTCAACGGGCGCTACACAGCATTCGGCCGCGTGATCAGAGGCATGGATGTGGTAGACAAAGTGGACATCGGCGATGTCATGACCGTCCGCATCGTCGATTGATCGCCACTACGAGAGATCCCGATGGATGTCAGCCAGCGCCTGTTCGTGAGCACGAAACGCGATTGGTGGTGGTGCATCGAGCGGAAAATAGCGCGCGTCGATCGCGTCATCGCCCGGGGTGAGTTTGCCCCCCGCAATGTGTGCCACGTACAGAAGCAACACGACCCTTGTGCGCGGATCGTCGAACGCCATGTACGCGCCGAAGAGCCTTTCGACCTTCACCTCTAAGCCCGTTTCTTCCTGGGCTTCGCGAACGGCGCATTCCTCCACATGCTCATCCCATTCCACAAAACCTGCGGGTAACGTCCACAACCCCTTGCGGGGGGCGAACCGGCGCTGCACCCACAGCAGTCGTTTTTGGTTTATCACGATGATTCCTGCCGCCGGAACCGGGTTTTCGTACAGTACGAACGCGCATTTCGTGCACACAAGACGCTCGCGGCCCTCCGCCGTGGGCCGGCGGTTGAGACTCCCACCGCAGCGTGGGCAGTACGCATAATCTCTGCTCATGGCGCTTTCGGCTTCAGAAGATTGGGTTTCAGTGGTGGCAGATCGGTCAGGTCCACGCCGCGCAACGCCGCGTGCCACGCATCCTCCAGATCGGTGCACGGCACTCCGTACACCTTTTCAACCCCCGCAGAGAAACCGTTCCAACTGTTGGCTCCGTTAAGTTTTCCAAACAGCGCGAGGAGTTTTTCCGGCCCCCAGCGCTTGATGAGGAATCCTGTAAACGACGCCATCGACGGAATAGTCAGACCTGCGTTGATTCGTGCAAACGTGTTGTAATCGGTCATGTTCTGCAACGATGGCAATTGTTTTGTGGCCAGCCAGTATGCCGCAACCTTGTCGATCGGATAGCCGCCCCAGTCGTCGTGCAGGTAAAACACCAGCCCCTCGGCCATCGCCCGCAGCGGTTTGCCATATGGATCGGTGATAAAGTGTATTAGCTCGTGCTGGTCGTTGGTATTTATCGTGTGGAGCTCACGGTCATCCCACGAGATGTACTGGTACCCTTTAATACTGAGAATGCGACGAATTGTCGCCGTGTCGGGATAGAGGTAGTACCCAATTCTTATATTGCTCTTTACGTGCAAGCGGCTGCATACATAATTGAACATCCGTTGCTGATTTTCTATGGCGTGCTCGGGAAACGGGTGTCCGGGCAGCCAGTGAAACACGTAGTTCGTTGTCTCGGCCGTCTGCCAATCGAGTGGCTTCGGAATTTCCAGTGATACGTTGTCGAACCACGCAATTCCGTCCATCCCCAGAATGCACGACACCGTCACATACCGTGTTCCGCGCGGAATACGAAATTTGCGGTTCTCCTCGGCCCAGGTATGCGTGCCGAATTTCAGTCGCGTACGTTTATCTGCAAAACGAAGTTCCTGGAATCGATGGTGCGTGCCGTCGTAAAACGTAAGCAGAAAATTACACTGCGCCCATTGTCCATCTTTGCGATTTACCTGATCGATCTGCATCCACCCGCGCAGGCGCACGTGCGTAGTGCCTTCGGGAACTTTGATTTCTTGCGAGAGTGCGTAAAAACGCCGCGTGCCCGGGTCGGCTTCAAATTTGAACGAGCGGTTACCATCGTGAGCTTCGGTGTTGTCCACGCCGTAGCGAACTTCATCCTGCCCGACAATCCCACGAAAATTAACGAGGGTCCAGCCCGTGGGAATCCCCCTCTTTCCCAGATGTTCGAATGATCCGTTTTCGAGCAAGTTGGTATCGTACCGGGTTTTTTTCTCGCCACAAGACGACAGCAATGCCGCCATCGCCACCATCACGCCGGCAACGGCCAGCAATTGTCGCAACCGAATAATCACTTCGCAGTCTCCCTGTTGACCTGTATCGTTTTCCCCCATCCCACCAGCGGCGGGCAACCCTATTTAACAATTTCGAACCGCCCGGGTTTCCGGCGGAGATGGTCTATTTTACTCGATCGGGAACTATCTCGCCAGTTAACCGTGCCACCACCGCGCATCCCACCGCATCGCCCCACACGTTGACCGCGGTGCGACACATGTCGAGCAGTCGATCGACGGCCAGAATCATCCCGATGCCATCGAGAGGAAGTCCAACGGCACCGAGAACGATGGCCAGAGTGACCAGGCCGGCACTCGGAATTCCTGCCGCGCCGACAGCGGCCAGCGTCGCGGTCAGAAACACCAGTACCTGCTGGCCCAGCGACAGGTCGATCCCGTAGAGCTGCGCGATGAATACCGCAGCCACCGATTCGTACAACGCCGTTCCATCCATATTGATTGTCGCTCCGAGCGGGAGCACAAATGACGACACCCGGGGCTCGATACCCGCATTCTTTTCGACGCACTCCATCGTCAACGGCAACGTTGCGCTGCTGCTTGCCGTGGAAAATGCCGTAGTCAGGGCCGGGGCAACCGCGCCCGCGTACCGAGTAGGCTTTGCCCCACCGATAAACCAGAGAACCAGAGGCAACGTGATGAGCCCGTGCACGGCGAGACCGGTGATGACGGTTGCCATATATTTTCCGAGATTCGCAAAAATGCCCGGCCCGGTTGAGATGACCACACCCGCTATCAGCGCAAACACCCCCATCGGCGTGAGCCGAATAATCCAGTCCGTCAACTTCATCATCGCCGCGTTCAGGCTGTCGAACCAGTGGATAAGCGGTCGGCCCTTATCGCCTATCGTTGTCAGCACAGCACCGAGCAGGAGCGAAAATACGATGAGCGGGAGAATCTTCCCCTGCGCCGCCACCGCGATCGGGTTGTCGGGAATCATTCCTGTCAGGATGGACTGCACGGTAACTCTGGTGTGCACAGCATCCGGCACACCCGTTCCCAGCGGGGTTCCCCCCACACCCGGCCGGATCAAATTCACCATGGCCAACCCGACGGCTACCGAAGCGAACGTCGTGAGGACATAATAAAAAAACGTTTTGCTCCCGATCCCTCCGAGGCGGCGAATGTCACCGACACGCGCAACTCCCATGACGATAGATGCCACGATCAGCGGCACGATGATCATCTTGAGCAATCGAATAAACAGGGTCCCGATAGGGCCGACGAAAGGCACGATCGCCGCACGTACCGGTGAAGCAAATAACGAAAGGGCGGGGATGTGAATGTCGGGATTGGCGAGCAATCCGATAAACACCCCGGCCGCCATACCGATCAGGATTTTCCAGTGGAGTTTCATCCGCTACCCGGGTTACTCCGATGAGGTGCTCTTGTACGCCGTGAGTTCGTAGCGCATATACCCGAAGTCCGCGGCCACAATCCGGCCCTGCGCATCCACGTAGAATTTCTGCGAGTACGACGATCGATCGAAGTGGTATTCGCGAACGGGCTCTTTGTGCCCCATTACCGAAAGCGTATCGTCGCCGGCGAAATAGAGCACACCCTGGCCGAGTTTTCCGCTCGGAAAATCGATGATATCGAATGCCTGGCGCCCCCCCGAATCATCGTTATACCCGTGCACGATTTCATACAGGTGATGGATCACGCCGGTCTCGAGGACGGCCGTTCCCGATGGCATCACCACGTTGTGAGTTACGGTCTTGCCCGGAGCGAGTTGTTCTGTCAGCACGCCGACGTTGGCAAACATTTCCAGTTCGGTGGTCTGCTCGACGGTGTGTCCTCGCGCGGTCGTTTTCTTGTGCGTCCTGTAGTGAATGGGAAAATACGAATCATCCCCGAGTTGGAGATCGGTGGATTGTTCCACTGTAACCACGGGCGACAGGTGGGTAGCAATCGCGCCTTTATAATCCACTACATTATCGCTGTACGTCGTTTTGAGAACTCGTTCGGTGCCAACCTTGGTCGTATCCTGTACGATGGTGTACGTCATGTTTTCGGTGGAAATCACCTTGCGCGCCGCGCGGGTTCTACCCGCTGCCCGCAGCGCCACCGTGCCGGCGACAGCGATGGCAACCGCGACACCCGCCACCATCCACGGCCTGCTTCGCTTCACAGAAAATTCTCTATTGCATCTGTTTTTCCACATCATCCTTCATGGCCTCTATGAAATGTTTCGCCTGTACGGCATCCGACAGACTCGCGCGTGCATATCTACCTTTGCCCCCACCACGTCCGTTCATGTCACTTGCAATTTTCCCCGCTACCGTTGCAAGATCGATTGCAACGTCATCCGCCGCCACACACACCACCGTCCCATCGCCGGATCCGAGCAGGGACACCAGACCACCGACACCGCGCAATTCTCCCGACAGAGCGGCGAGATATGCACCGTCGGCGTCGGGAAGCATGCATGCAATCAGACGAATCGAACCCACCGCAACCGCATCGGCGAGCAGCGCGTCCTTTTCCAAAACGGCCAGACGCGATGACAACCGCTTCAACGCGCGACGCCCGGCTTTCGCATCGGCCACCGTTTTCTCGAACCCCGATACCAGGCTATCGACCGACGTCGTCAATTGATTCGCGAGCTGCTGCACCACGGAATGCTTGAACGCGTAGTCGTCCAGCGCGCGGCGCCCCACTTTGAAATACACGCGTGACGCGTTACGCACTTTTTCCCATTTGAGCACCTTGATGGCCCGTAATTCGGCAGTGCTGGCAACATGCGTTCCGCAACACGGCACGATGTCGAAGCCCTCCACCTCTACAAGGCGCGCCTGGGACACGCCGTCGGGAACCTTGCCGCGCAGGCTTTTGTCCCGAAGCGATTTAGTTGGAACCGTACGCACAACGATTTTTCGGCTTTCCTCGATCACGCGATTAACCAAATCTTCGGCAGCACGCACGGCATCCTCATCGACCACCCCACCCATCAGGTCGATTGTGCTTATCGCGTCTCCCATGTGGAAAGACACAGTCGTCAACGCCGCCGTATTGAAAAACGCGCGCGACAGGACGTGCTGCCCCGTGTGCTGCTGCATGTGGTCGAAACGGCGAACCCAATCAATCCTGCCGTCCACTTCACCTGAGAGAGAACAATCCGCGACGCGGTGTACAATCACATCGCCATCCTCCCGCACACTGGTAACCGCCACACCACCCAATGTTCCATAATCGCACAGCTGCCCCCCCGATTCCGGATAAAACGCGGTACGATCGAGTACCACGTCGAACTCTTCATTGTCACGCTTGCTCGCCGACAGCACGCGCGCCCGGAACTCGGAGCATCGGGGCGCATCAGAGAACAATTTTATGGTCGCCGGCATCGCAAATCTGTGGACTCGTTGGGACTCGTCCGGGATCAGGTGTGCGTCGCGAACGAACGCCGGACGATTCGATTGCGTTCGTCGAGCTGGATCACCCGGGGCGCAAACGACCGGGCCTCGTCCTCGGGAACGCGGGCAAAGGAGAAGATGATCACGCGGTCACCTGGTTGACCAAGCCGCGCGGTTGCTCCGTTCAGTTCGATGACGCCCGACCCTGCCGGGCCGGGGATCACATACGTTTCGAACCGATCGCCCGTTGCCATATTGGCCACGAGTACTTTCTCCCACGGCAGCAGGCCCACCTCGTCCATCAGGGACGAATCGACGACGATCGATCCCTCGTAGTGCATATTGAAGCCAGTCACCGCAGCCTGGTGGAGCTTGGATTTCAGCATGAACAGGTCCATTGTGTTGCGCAAATGCGCCCACCTCCGGGCGGAATCATAACGGCAAGGGGCAGAATGAACAAGCCCAAAGCACCCGGACCGGCGTGCCGGAGGGGTTTCTGGCGGTGGGGGCGGCGCGCCCCCCGACACGGTGTCGCCAATGCGGTCGGATGCGGGATGGAGGGGGCCGGTCGATCGACGCGCTCGGCGGGCGCGGCGCAGGCACCGGATCGCGATTCTGTGCGGGACCGCGTTCCCGCCGCGAAGGGGGCAACCAGACTAAACTTCCGCGGTAACCGCACGAAAGGCGGCGGTTCGCTCGTCAATCAAGGCGGAGTCTTCGGGGTTTCCAGCGGCAAGTGCCGCAATGATTTCCGACATGAACGCAAACGCGGGGCCGAGCGCGCGCAAATTGGCCTCGTCGACAGGCGCCTCACTCCGCCGGGCGGGCCCAAGCGATTTTTCGACCGTAACGGCGAACTGACCGACCGATGGGAATCCCATGAGGCCGGCGGAGGTCTTGAGGGTATGCGCTACGCGGTGCAGACACCGCGCCGCAGCGAAGTCGCCGGGATCGGCGCGAAGATCGGCGAGTGCCGCATCGACGCCGTCGAGAAGTTCGGTCATCTCCTCGACAAATACGCCGATCAGTTCCGGTATGCCTTCCATCGATTTTCCCGGGCGTGCCATCGCGTCCCTCCCCGGTGCCTTCTGCGCCTCTTGATCTCAGCATCGGCATGCCCGCGCTTGCGCTTGAGTGTTTTTTGCGTTGTAGACAGTGGTAATTCGGTGATTCAATCGCTTGCGATGGTGTCAGCAACTCCCAAGTTATCGAATCGCCGTTTCCATTTGCGAACACGAGTTCGCAATGTCGCCGCACTTTTTGTGCTGGCCGCCGCGGCTTCGGCCCCGGTCTCGAACGCCGTGCCGCATCCCGCCATACGCACAATCGCGGGCCACCCGAACGCGGCAGCGCGCGTCACGCCGGGAATAGCCGACTCCCTCCGGCGAACGCGTGCCGGCCGGCTCCGGTCCGTCCAACGAGAAGCGCATGCCGCACGCGATACCATTCGCACCGGACGCATCGTAATTGCTGGCAATGCGCGCATTCGTAGCGGTGTGATTCTTCGTGAGATTCCGCTTCATCCCGGAGAGCCGTTCGACTACCGGCTCCTGCAACGCGCGCGGTCGAACTTGCGCCGCATAGCCGGCATCGACTATTCCGAGGTACGCGTCCAGTACCAGCCCGAGGATTCATCTCTCGGTCTGCGCGTGTTCCTCACCGAGGTGCCGACGATCGAGGGAACCGCGTGGTTGCAACGTGGGCCCGAAAACGATTATTCGGTTGGCGTCGGCTTCCGCGACGCCAACTTTCGCGGCAACGGGGAGCGCGTGATGGTGTCAGGGTTGTTCTTCAACGACACCGCGGGCCGCGTTCACTGGGAAAACCCGTGGCTCGGAGCCAATCGTCATCGTCTGGGGATAGGGATCGCGGCATGGCACCGGTCATATCGCTACGTCTATGACGATTTCGGGGGAAGATACAACGGACTCCGCATACGTCGCGACGGGTTGCTTGCGATGGCAATTCATGAATCGCCTCCGCCCGCACCGCAACCTTGGCAACGCCCGGGGTCGTTGCGCTCCCGACTACGATCCGAACTGTTCGCCGGTATCGAAACCATAGACAGCGAAATCATCGCCGGAGCTCATGCCACGGGACGAAACACCGAGGTAGAAACGGGCGTACGGGTTTCGCGGGATACCAGGACGAGCACGGCGTTCCCGTTCACCGGCAGTTTGTTCACGACAAGGCTGGCGTGGATTTTCTCACTCGATCGCGCACGCCCGGTGCGCGAGGCCTTTGTGGATGCGCGACGTTTCGTTCCGCTCGGCGGACGGATCGTAGCCGCGGCCCGGCTTCGTACCACGCTGCGCGGAGGATCCAACTTCGCCTACAGGCGCGAACACACCGGCGGCGGCAAGTCGCTGCGCGGTTGGCCGTACGGATCATTTCACGGATACAGCGCCGCGGTGGGAACGGTAGAACTGCGCCTCCCCCTGAATTTCGACCGCGAAGAGCCGCTTGAAGAAGTGCTGCTCGGACTCGAAGTTCACGCATTCGCCGACGGCGCAGCGGCGTGGGATCGATTCAGCACGCTCTCGAGGGATGATGTGTTCGCCGGCTATGGAATAGGCGTCGGATTGCTCAACCGACAGGTGCGCGGACTACGCGTGGACTGGGGTTTTGCACGCCACCACAAGAGCCGGGTTCACGTCGAGGTCGGCCTGAGTTTCTGAAGCAAATACGTACGGCCGTCGCGGATATCCCCGGCCGCCGACGGCCGCCATCCCGGCGCATGGTCCCCGGGCGCGCAGATTCTCCCGACCGGCGCAGACAGACGGATATCGGGTTGGCCGTAGAATCGGATCAGGCGGGTCGCCGGCGTCCTGCGAGTGCAGCCAGAGCGACCATCCCCAGCAGAATGAGCCGCAGCGGGCGCTCTCCATGCCGCGCATAAAAAGTTAGGGATGACTCCAGCGGCACGTCGGCGAAGAGGATCCCCTCTCGAAAGAGCCCGAGATGGGACACCACCCGTCCGGTTGGTGCGACCACCATGGACACACCAGTGTTCGCGCTGCGCAGCAATGCACGCCGAAATTCTACCGCGCGGAGTATGGACATTTCTGCATGCTGGTGTGGCCCCGGCGTGTTGCCAAACCATCCGTCGTTCGTGATGTTCACCAGCAGGTGCGCCCCCAGCCTGACGCCGCGGGCGCACGCACCGGGGAAAACCGATTCGAAGCAAATCAACGGTGTAAACCGCGTGGGACCCGCGTCGAGCGGCGCGCGCTCCGGACCGGGATCGAAATTGGCCTGCCCGAATTCAATGTGCTTGAGCCATCGCAGTTTCGAACTCAGCGGCAACGCTTCGCCGAACGGCAGCAGGTGAACCTTGTCGTAGAGTTCCAGCCCGCCGTCCGCGCGGAATACGCCGGACGAATTGTAAATATTGATGTCGCCGTGGGGGCCGTCGCGGCGATAGTCAAGAAATCCGATGTAGATCGGCACGCCGTAACTCTGCGCCATCGATGAAAGCGCGAGGTGGTACTTCTTGTTTCTGCGCAAGTATACCGGCGCGCATGTTTCGGGAAATACAACAAACGCGGCCCCCCCACCCACCGCCTCGCGGGTGAGCCGCTCGATCAGGTGCAGTGTGGAATCGCTGAAGGATCGTTTCCATTTGAGCGCCAGATCCACGTCGGGTTGAACCACGGCAACGCGCATTTTCGGCGCCGGCGACATCGCGGTGTTCCCCAGTGCATTCTTGCCCTGCAACGCGAGGGCACCAATCACGATCATTCCCGCCACCGCTCCGATCACCCCCGCAAAACGCCCCCGCCCCACGAAGACCAGCGCCAGCAGGGCATTGACGAGAACAATAAGATACGTCAGCAATGTCACCCCGCCGACCGACGCCAACTGGATAAGTTGAGGCGTCATAGCAAGCGCATACCCCGCCTGCCCCCACGGAAAGCCGAGTTCCCCGCTCGCGCGGAGCATTTCGAGGATCGTCCACAGGGCAGGGGCACCGAACACGAATGCGATGGCATTGTCGCGCGCGGTCAACACGGTCAGCGCGGCGACCGCGGCAGGGTAGAGCGCGAGGTAGCTGACAAGAATGATGAGCGCCGGCGTCAGGATACCCGGAATGGTCACATCCGCTGACGGAATGAGCCGGGCGATCCACCACAACATCAGCAGAAAACAGGTGGCACCAAATACGTATCCGGTACGAAACGCCTCGTGGGCCGTGGGCCGCTCGCGCAACAGCGCCGTAAACAACGGGACCAGCGCGACAAAGATGACGGGACCAAACGATGTGGAAGGAAACGCGGCGGCCGTGAGAACACCGGACAGGACCGCGGGGAGGGTCAATTCCCGGGACGGAAACGCGCGGATCAGGGCATTCTTCATGCCGGGATTTCAACTTCGCGGCCGCTTGCCGCCGAGGCGTACATCGCATCGAGTATCCGCAAGACGGTTACGGCCTCGCGTCCGGACGAGAGTGGTTTTCGTCGCCGGGCGCGGCACGCGACAAAATGTTTGATTTCTTCCTGGTAGCTTTTCTTGTAGTAGTTCGCCCGACTGATTGATGGCGTGACGTTCACGAGTACGCCGTGGATCGATTTGTGGATCTGCAGCGGGTTGAGCATCGCCGCGCCCTTTGACCCGAATACGTTAAGATACGTTCGGTCGGTTTTCTCGCGCAGGTTCCAGTTGACGTCGAGCATCAAACTCGCACCGCCGGCAAACCGAACGAGCGCACAAGCGGAGTCTTCCACCCCGTTGCGTCCTTTTTTTCCGTAGGCTGCACACGACGTACTCACGGGGCGACGCAGGTGCGACATCCATATCGCCAGATCCATCAACGGGGTGCCGAGGTCGAGCAGCGCCCCCCCGCCGGCTTTTCCCTTTTCGGTGAACCATACCCGGTCTTTCCATTCCATCGACTTTCGCTGCCATCCCGCCTTGACCACCTGTACGTCGCCCAGTTCCCCGGCCTTGATCAGGCGGTGGAGCGTGGAGACGTCTTCGCGAAACCGATTGTTCATCGCGACCATCAGCATGCGCCCGTACTTGTCGGAGGCATCCACCATTTTCTGTGCTTCGGCGGCGCTTCGAGCCAGAGGCTTTTCGCACAATACGTCCCGCCCCGAACGGAGAGCGGCAATCACCATGGGGGCATGCAAATAGTTGGGCGTGCAAATATCAACGGCATTCACATCCGCGTCTTTGAGCATGCGTGAAAAATCGCGGTGCCACGTCTTGAAGCCGAACTGCCTGGCGACGTGACGTACACGCACGACGTCGTCGTCCACAATCGCGGCGAGTTCCACATCGGGGTGCGATTTCCACGCGGGGATATGCGCCACCTGTGCCACATGGCCGGCGCCCACCACCGCGATGCGTATTTTTCTGGAGTTCGCCATTGGTCGCTGAGTGTACCGCACGGCAGCGCTACGCGGCAAGCCGGGCATGCGCGTGTTCACGCCACCGCGCGACGCAAGCCAGACGCGCTACTTGTCCACATGCGCCAGGGACCCGTGCCGGGATGGCGTCCTGCACGTGCTACTCGCCTACCCCTTATTCCGCCACAAGATGGGCACGCAATGCAAGTTGTGGCAACCGGGGTTCGCTACTCGCCGGAACCATTCGGAACGGACACCGTCGGCGCCAGCGGCCTGGATATGCCGTAGCGCTTGATTTTTTTGATGAGCCCCTGCCGCGAGAGGCCAAGGTCTCGCGCGGTTTTTGACTTGTTCCAGTTGCTTCGGGCCAGCGCACGCACGAGCAAAGCAACTTCGAGTCGCGTTACCGCCTCGGCCAGCGGTGCATCGTACAGCGCCGATTCGTCGAGTACCAGCGAGGCCGGTGGTGGTGCGGTGATTCGCTCCGACAGCATGTCCGCGGTAACCCTCGCGGGCGCCCGGTGCAACGCGATAATCCGTTTCACCTCGTTTTCCAGTTCACGAACATTGCCCGGCCAGTGATACTCCGTCAACCGATGCGCGGCCTGTACGTCGACATCGGGACGCAGGCTTGTGTGTCGGTCATAGAGGTGAACAAAAAGGTCGAGTATGTCGCCGGCCCGCCGCCGCAGCGGGGCAATCTTCACCTCGATGACATTGAGCCGATAAAAAAGGTCGAGCCGAAACGCGCCCCGGGCAATCTGGCGCTGCACGTCCGCGTTCGTCGCCGAGATAACGCGCACATCCACGCGGCGCGTGTGTTCGTCACCCATCCGGCGCACCTCCCCCTCCTGCAACACGCGCAGCAGACGCGCTTGCACTCCCGGCGGCATATCGCCAATCTCGTCGAGAAACAGGGTGCCACCCGCGGCCTGCTCAAACAGTCCGGCATGTGCCCGAATCGCGCCGGTAAATGCGCCGCGGTCGTGCCCGAACAATTCACTCTCGAGGGTCCCCGGTGAAAACGCCGCACAGTTGACGCATACAAACGGGCCGCCATGCCGCGGGCTGAATCGGTGAAGGTTGCGCGCGAGCACCTCTTTGCCCACACCACTCTCTCCGGTAACCAGCACACTCACCTCGGAGCCGGTGAGCGTGAGCACGAGGTCGCGCTGGAATGCCGCGGCGGAAGAATGCCCGATGATCGGCGGATCAAATCCGTGTTTTGGTGGGATCACGATGGATGTTCTGCCCGATTGCTGCGTGTACACAGGTGACAACCCGGATGACAATGCAATAGCGGTGCCTTGATGGAGGAACGGACAGAAACTCTATAATTCGTTGTCACGACAACGGTTCCGGGTAGACGCCGGCCTAATCGCGTCCCCCAAGCGCAAACCACGGCGGGGCAAGCGAAACGCATCGGTCGCGCAACTTACTGGAACAAATGGAATTAAATGGACAAATGGCCGCGGATGGGGTGTCGCCGGTTCGACACCGTACGGCGTCGGCACCCGCCTGTCGATCGTGCGGACCCGTCAGGGAGACGGGGCTTCGTCGATTACGCCGTATCCGGTGGCACGCAGCGGCACGGTCCCCTGCGGTGCAGAGTCCGAAAGCTCCGTGACACGCCGTCCGGCCACCCAGAGACGCGCTCCAACGTACTCGCGGATCACTCCTGCAAGATCGCCGACGATCCAGAAGCGGCGTTTGTCGGGCAGCTCGAGCACCACGTGGTTGGACTCGACGCGCAAAATACCCACCACCGGCACATCCCCACCGGGCAGAGCGAGCAGTCTGTAATGAGACACCGTTACGCTCGGCATCCCGTTGAGCCGTCCGGCAAATGTACCCACCACGCGTATGCGCAGATCACCGAGGCTCTCAAAATCGCGGCGAAAGCGGTCTGATTCGAGCAGCACGCCATCGCCGTCTTTTACCTGCAGCACAACGAGCGGATGCGGCGTGCTGCCGCGTAGCGTCAGCTTCCCCTCGAGCACCACACCATCGCCTGCGCGGGCTCGCCCCACATCGTGGAACATTTCTTTCGGGCCGCATCCGGTCGCAACCATCATCACGGCAACGACCAGAAGCAGCACAGGCGTGCCTCCACCTGCTCGAACGCATCGCATTCCGGCCTCCTACTGCGTACGCACAAACACCGCGCGCAACCGCGCGGACGAAGGGGCACTGAAACCAAAACGGCTGAATTCACTTGTGGCGTTCGTATATAGCAAATAATCCGCCGATGATCGCAGTACCTGCCCGGTACTCGCCGTACCGTTCACCGTGCGATTGAGCACCGGGATAGCCTGGATCGACGAAGGATCGATGGACTGGAAGTTGTATACCGACGACGTGTTAATTCCACGCCCCTGAAGGTAAAGCGCAGCAAAAAAATCCGCCACGGTCAGGTAGAAATCTTCGCCGGTCACCGCCGCGATGCACGCACGCCCCGTGCACTGGCTTTGCACAATGCCGCGGTAGATCGTGTTGCCAAATCGATCACCGAGCCAGCGTAGAAACAAGTAGATTCCCCCGCGTTGCTCGAGGGGCGCGGTGTTGTTCTCCAGAGACACTCCTCCCGGGTCCTGCAGGTAGAGCCTCGCACGATTCACGTTGCTCGAGTTCATTCCTACAAGATCCTCGGCGATGTGCGCCATACCCTCTTCCAGCCATGTCACCTGGAACACGCGATTAAAATGAAACAGCCGTTCCGAGAAAGAAATCAGATGCTGATATTCGTGCGCGGTGGTTCGTATATCCTCGCTCGACGCCAAAGCGTGGGAGAACTTGTTGCCGCTCACGAAATCTCCATTGGGATCGGCAGCCAGCATGTAAAAAATCTCGCCGTGGTTCGTTGTGCCGGCATTGGCGCCCGCTCCAGCGGCGAAAAGATCGTTGAGCAGAAAAAAACCGCCGATGAATCCCTGGCTGTTCGGCGGCGTCAGGCGGTTAATTACAGGCGTGATCAAAATGATCACCTTTCCGTTCCCGTCTACATCCGACTCCGTGCCAAAATGCAAGGTATTCGACGGGCGGATCGTATTGTCGAACTTGTCTGCAAAATTGCGAAAGTCGGACCCATCGAAGTTCCCCGTCGGCAGGGTATCCACGTCTGCGTAAATCAGCACGTGGGTCCCCGTGTACTTCAGCTGGGCCGTCACCGTACTGAAACTCGACGCCGCCGCCGTGCTTCCCGTCGTGGTATTGAGAACGAAAAATTGCCGCGATTGTACCGGCGCCGCACTCGATTGGTGGGCGGGCCGCGCGGCATCGCGCGGCAGCGGCGGCGCCTGCCGGGCAAGCACGCGTGCCCGGGCAAACCGGTGCAATTCAAATCGTTCGCGAAGCCCCATGGTGCCGCCGCCGCGCGGCGCCTGCAAGGCGGCGCCGCCCGCCACCTGCGCCGCGGATCCCGGCGAGGGGCCCGCGGTAATCGACGTGACCGGGTCGGCCGGAACCGAATAGTTATTCACCGAACTATACGGAACCGTGGGACTCGACGCGTGGGGAATAACGAGGTACGTGCTACTCGCCCCGGGCTGTGGGAACGATACGGTGGCCGCCGCCGACACCGGATCGTACAGCACCACGTCACCAACCGGATGGGTGACCTCGATTGATCCGCCGGTACCGGGGGTAGAATTTCCTGCGACGAATACCGATACCGATCCGCTTACCGCGTCCTGTGGTACCACGACACGCAGCACCCCCGCCGATGCCATATACGGCACGGCCGTCGCGACACGGTTATGGAAACGCACCGTGTTCTTTGATGCGGTCGACATAAAGTTTGTTCCGGTGATGGCGACCGTATCGCCGGGCGCCACAACCGGCGGGGTCACCGACAACACCACCGGCGTCCTGGGCGCAGGAGCGGGCCCGGTCGTCTTGGATCCCCCTCCACACCCGCCGAGAAGAGCCACGCCAATTGCCACGCCCCAAACCGCGCCGTGCGCTGTGCCGCGCACTCCGCATCTGAAGTACAAACCGCTGCGTTGCATGAAACCTCCCCGTTGTCGGGCTGCGGAATGGACGCGCCGTGGAAGCCCCGGCGCCTGCTTGAGCGGCAACCGTACCGGATTGGAACCGTACGCGCAAGAGAACGGTTGCATCGGGCGCCACGGCGCCCGTGCTCCCCACCTCATCGCACCGGCGGCGTGCGGCACGCCTCTTGCATCCCCCGGTTGAATTCGCCCGATTCATGTTATTATCGTTAAACGGGTTAGAGCACCATGGCCCGATTATCCGTACTCGTAATTGACGCAAGCGACTGGGACAGGGAGCAGATCGTCGGCGCGCTACGCGCCCTGTCCCATCCGGTTCGCGTCCTGGGGGAATCCGACCTTGATTCGGGTCGCGACCGGCCCGACGTGATCGTCATGGGCTTTGACGACGCGGTAAGCTTTGAAACCGCTCGCCCTCATCTTGAGCGCGCCCGCGCACTCTCGCCCACCGTACAGCTCATCCTGTGTGTGCCGCCCGGTATGGATTCGCTCGACAAACGCGTTCGCGAACTCAATGCGCGCGCGTTTGTACTCAAGCCGATCGAGGGAAATACCCTCGTGGAACTACTCGATGAAACTCTCTCGCACATCGCGCTGCGCAAAGCGCGCAAAAAACGGGAGCGGTCCGCACGCAAGCGCATACAGGCGGACGATGTCATCGGCACGAGCGAAGAAATTCGCGAAGTGCTGTCCTTGCTGGATCGTGTAATCACTTCCGCCACCACGTCGGTGTTGCTTCTGGGCGAATCCGGCGTTGGCAAGAGCCTCTTCGCGCAGACAATTCACGACCGCTGTACGGGTTCGAACGGCCCGTTTGTAGAAATCAACTGCGGCGCCGTTCCTCCCCAGCTGCTCGAAAGCGAGCTGTTCGGGTATGAACCGGGGGCATTTACGGACGCACGCGCGCAAAAAATCGGGCTGATCGAGCTGGCCGACGGAGGGACGCTGTTTCTCGACGAGATTACCGAGATGGAACGCGTGACGCAGGCCAAATTGCTCAAATTCCTTGACTCCCACACGCTGCGACGGCTCGGTGGTGAGCGCGAAATATCCGTGACGCTGCGCATCGTGGCCGCAACCAATCGCGACATCCGCGCCGAAGTTCGCGAAGGCCGTTTTCGTGAAGATCTCTACTACCGGCTCAACGTGGTGCAAATCACCGTCCCGCCACTGCGGGAACGTCCAGGCGATATCGACGCCATCGCCGCATACTACATCGACCGCTTCCGCCGGCAGTTCGGAAAGCCCCACCTTACGCTCTCGGTCGACGCCCGTACGTTGCTCCACGAGTACGGCTGGCCGGGCAACGTTCGCGAGCTGGTCAACGCACTCGAGCGCGCCGCGCTGATGTGTCCTGCCGATCGCATCGAACCCGCGCACCTTCCGATCGAGCGCAGACAGCCGATCCCGCACAAGCACGGCATTGTGCTGCAACGCAAATCCGGAGCGCTCGAAATAGAACTGCCCGCGGGCGCCGTGTCGTTCGACGCCATCGAACGGGCCGTTATCGAAGCCATGTTGAAACGAACGCGTGGAAACGTGTCGCGCGCCGCGGAACTGCTCGGCATGTCGCGTGGCGCGCTGCGCAACCGTATCGCCCGCCACGGAATAGACGTCCGGGAGTTTCACGGCACACCGGTTCACGCAGGCTAACCCCGCTTGCTCCCGCGGCGATCGTAGCTTACGATCTGCGCATGAAAACATCCCAACCAACCATTGTCGTTCGCGACGCCACAGTAAATGACGCCGATTTCATCGTCGAGTGCAACGTCCGACTGGCCGAAGAATCCGAAGGCAAACAACTCCACCGCGAAACGCTCGCCGGCGGCGTGCGCCGGGGACTGGATAGCCGGGCGATGGCGCGCTATTTCATTGCGGAAATCGACGGACACGCCGTGGGAACAACAATGCTTACGTTCGAATACACCGACTGGCGGTGCGGCGTCATCTGGTGGCTCCAGAGCGTATATGTTCTGCCGGAAGCCCGGCGCCACGGCACGTTCCGCGCTATTTACGCCCACATTACCGAACTCGCGCATGCCGACCCGAACGTTCGTGGCCTTCGTCTGTACGTGCTGGATCGAAACAAACGGGCGCGCGCGACCTACGAGGCACTGGGTATGGCGAACTCATGCTACCTCGTGTACGAACACCAGTGGACGGGCTGATTCGCCGCGCGCTGCCAGTGCCGACTTCCCGTGACGGTCTGCGACCTAGAACGTAAATCCCATCGTGAAGTAGTAGCGCCACTGCGGATCATTCAACACCGTATTATCGGGAAACAACGGATTGCGGAATTCGGCTGAATCGAGGGCGTAGGCGGCGGAAAACATCACGGTCGTGGGGTACGCGTAGAACGACCCCATATTCAGCCGCAGTTCGCCGCCCACCGACCGCTTGAAGTCGTTGACCCCAACCTTCGCGTTGGGCCAAGCGTTGGCAGCTTCGAAGAAAATTCCTCCATAGATATCTTTGAGCGTCAGCCATGCGATCTGGCGGTTAATTCGCCTCTTAATCGGGAATCGCCACGTGGCGCTCCCGAGCGCGCCGGCCCGGCCGCCGAGGGTGTAATACGTGTATCCGCGAATTCCATCCATTCCCCCCATGTACACCCAGAAGAAATCGTCGACCACGTGATCGATATATGACGCCTTACCGCGGAGCACGAGCGTGTGTCGATCGAAGGGCAGCGGAAGATACTCGTGCCAGTCGAGCGTATACTGGCCGAACCGGTTCGTGTCGAAGCGCGGACGAAATCCATATTCAAATTCGCCGCTGGTGAACAAGTCGTCCACCCCGTACATGAAGTGAAATGTCAATTCCCGGCCGCGCCGCGGATTGACGTCGGAGTCGAGCCGGGGCGTGATCGCCTTGAAGTTCCAGCGCAGGTTGAATTCGTTCCCAATGAAATACTTCCACCCCACCTGCTGATCGGGCTTGCGCACCCCGTCTGTGTCGATGAACTCGGGATCGATGTGCACGCTGTATTCACTGTGGGAATACCACACCGATACGTCGTTGCGATGCGTCGGATTGAATTGGTCTTCAAACTCGAGCCGCACCCCCAGGTCGGCCGACCAGAGGTCGTAACGCAGGGCAAGAAAGTATGGCAGGGGAATGCCCTTGACGGGAATGGTCAGCCGGTCGTTGGATTTTTCGCGAAACCGGTAAAAATTCATGTAGAAAACGGGAAAGAACTGTCGCATTTCCAGATTGATGGTGGCATCGAATCCTCCGTCGGTGCCGTACGACCCGCTGAAGAAAAAACTCTGCCGATCGAGCATTTCATTGCTCGCCAGGAACGCACCAAATCGCAGTGTGTTGTCCCACAGCACCAACCGCGGAAAGATTTGCCATGCCGTATACTCGCGCGTGTACGGGGTGGCTTCCGAGGTGCCCGGGACGCCGGTATCCGTGCCCCCGCTTCCGCCCGATTCCCCTCCGGGGACACGTGCCGCACCCCGCGCGCGGTCCGCATTGGCTCGGACCGCACCGGACACTCGAACACCCGAAGTGCCAGGCGTGGGAGGCGTGTCGTCGCCCTTTGTCAGCGCATTCGCATTGCCCGTCCCGACCGACTTCGGCCCTGCCACATTCGCCGCTGCAACGGCAAATGCTCCCGGGCCAGGCCGGGCGGCACCTTCGGCGCTGGCATACCCAACCCCGGGCGCCTTCACAGAAATCGTCGCGGTTTGCTCGCGCAGCCCACGGCAATCGTCGAAACGGCCTGCCGCGCGCTGCCCGTACGTAAACAGTGGCATTGTCGCAACCGGGCGCGCATCGGCGCTGAGCCGGGCTACCGAGTACCCGCCACTGCCGTACGACGAGTACAGGATGGTGCCGTCTTTCGGCGACTCCACCGGGGTAAACGCGCCGCCCGTGGTGTTGGTCAATTGCGTTACTTCGCTGTCGTCGAGGGCATACCGGTACAGGTTGTATATCCCCGTGCGTTCCGAAGCGAATACGATGCTGCGACCATCGGGCGCCCACGAGGCGTCGCGCTCGTCGTTGGGCGTTCGCACGAGATATCGAAAATCGCCTCCATCGCTTGCGATGGTCGCGATATCCCGTGTGCCCTTCGTAAACACTCCAAAGAGAATACGCGTACCGTCAGGCGAGTACTGCGGGGAGTAAAACTGAGCGCCGTTTCCTGCTTCGAAAATCACCCGCGGTTCGCCGCCGCCAATCGGCACTATCGCGAGGCGATGCGTTCCGTCGCGGTTGAGGACACACACCACCCGCGTCCCATCCGGTGAAATGTCCGCGTGCGCCGCGCGCGCACCATGCGTCAGCCGGGTTTCCTTCTTCTTCGCAATATCCCATGCGAACAAATCCGACACTTTGGCGCCGTACTTATTGATGCGTACGTGGCGGCCGAAAACCAGCGTCTTGCCGTCGGGAGAAAACGCTGCACGCGAGGTAGCCCCTTTAATCAGCTTCACATCCGAACCGTCGGCGTTGGCCAGGTACAGCGCGGTAATGGCAAAATCCTGCCCCTTGTTCGACAAAAACGACACGCGGCTTCCATCGGGGCTAAACGACGGCGAAATCGTCATAAAGCCATCGTTATTGAATACCGTGCCTTCCCTCCGGTCGGCATACACCGGCGCGAGTTGTTCCGTATAGCGCTGTTTGAGATATTTTTTCCAGTCGGCGTAGAGCGCACGCCCATCTTTACCCGTGACCGCCTTGAGCGCTCCATCGATCGTCATCCGCCCCAGTCCGCCGAGTTTGCGGCTGATGCGTTCGATGGCCTTCGGCCCGTACGTTCGCCCGATGTACCGCACCAGTCCGTAGCCGTGGTCGTATACCTTTTCATTTCCGATCCCACGATGTCCGAGAAATCCCATCGCGTCGTAGGTCATCATACGGTGGTCGAGAACCGCCGATCGCAGTATCATGTCGCGGTGTGCGTCCCAGCAGTCGAATCTTTTGGTGGGGGACTGGTACTGGGCAATTCCCTCCGCCCACCACGGCGGGACCACAGCACCGACGATCGGGTATGAGGCAATGGCATTGGGGTACCCGGTGAGTACGTCGGGCCGTTTTTCGTTCTCGAAGTTGATCCACTGTAAATACAGGGCCGGAATGCGCCGTGGAAGCTTCATCGCCGACTGGATGGACACCACGTGTGTATATTCGTGCGTAACTACGTTCCAGAGCCACTGCGTGGTTCCGCGCAGCCCGAACTCCAGGTTTGTCGCCCAGATTTCAATTTTGTTGTCGTAGTAGTAGGCAGCACCGTTGGCATAATCGTCAGTGTCCAGAATCACGAAATGCACCAGGCCGGGATCGTAGTCATACAGCCCGTTGATCTGGGGGCGGATATCTTCGGCAATCCGGGCTACCTGGCCGGCCGTCCATTCCTCACCCTCGTGAAAATGGACCTCGAAGTGGGCTGTCTTGATCGTTTTCCACTTGAGCGTTGGATCCGGAATAGCCGAGACCGGCACGGCCCGCACGATCCACGCGAGCATGGACAAAACGAGACACACCGTCAGGCGCGACCGGAAACAATGGGTAATTGCGCGCATGTACTCTGAACCGTAGGGGACGGACGAAAAACAACTCAAAAACAGGCCGGGTAACGGGTGAGATTCGACCGAAGTCGAGTAAATATAGCACGCTTCGGCGTGCTTCGTCAACGTGTACGCCCGCGCGCGATCTCACCGTTGCCCCGGTGCGCGCATTCGGTTATTATGACCTTGTGTACAGCCTCTTTTGCCCCCATCGTGCGCCCGGCCGTCCGGCCGGGCTACTCGTCGACGCATAGAAATTCCCGGTGAGATCCCGGACCACCATGAACCGAACCCGGCCGTTTGTCACATTGCTCATCGCCCTGTGGATCGGTACCACACACGCTCCCGGCACCGCATATGCCACGCAGCGCGTTCAGCGGCCCGTCCCACCCGACCGCACGGCCATCCGCGCCGCGCTCGAGGGCGCCCAACGGTGTGCCCGCGCGCGGCGACTGGCCTGGCAACGCGGCGAGTATTCACGGCCCCACAGGTCGCTGGCCAGCCCGAATATTGACGCGACGTCTTACGCCCTCCACATCACAATTGACTTCGCCGCGACCCGGATTGACGGCGTGGTGTGCGCGGTCGCCCGCGTGGTCAACCAGCCGCTCAGCGTGCTTGCACTCGATCTGTCCGACAGCATGGTGGTATCCGGCGTGCGCATTCCCGGTGGTACCAACCTGCCGTGGACGCACGCCGGCAACGTGCTCTCTATTACGCTGCCGTCGCCCGTGCCGGTGGACTCGTCCGTCGCGGTGGAGGTCACCTACGGCGGCACTCCGGTGGTGTCCGGTTTCGGGACCTTCGTGTTCGGTACGCGATCGGGACAGCCCTATGCCTGGTCACTTTCGGAACCATACGGCGCCCGGGACTGGTGGCCTTGCCGCGACCACCCTTCCGACAAGGCCGATAGCATACGTGTGCGCATAACCGTTCCCGACGGATTCACTGCTGTATCCCAGGGGCCGCTCAATTCTTCCACATCTTCGGGCGGATGGACGACATGGGACTGGTCGTCGCACTACCCGATCACGACGTATCTGGTGTCGATCGCGGCCGGTCGCTACGCGCATTTCCGCACAAGCTACGTCCGTCCCGGATCGCTGGCCGTCGAATTTGGTCCGCTGACCCTTCCGATCGAACACTACGTCTACGACGACGGATCTCCCACGACCCTTCCCAAAGAGTGGGCGCGGATTTCCGACGCGTTCCCAGTATTCGAGGAGTATTTTGGTCCTTACCCGTTCGCGCGGGAAAAGTACGGTCACGCGCAATTCACGTTCCTGGGCGGAATGGAGCACCAGACAATCAGTTCAATCGGTTTTACCGCGACGAGCGTGATGGTTCACGAGCTCGCCCACCAGTGGTACGGCGACATGATTTCCCCGGCCAGCTGGCGCCACGTGTGGCTCAACGAGGGCTTCGCCACATATGCCGAACTGCTCTACTGGGAGGCCCGCCGCGACAGTTTCCCCGGGTTTTTCGACATAATTCTTTCGGCTCGTCGCGCCGGGGCGCGCCGGGCCCCGGGAACGCTCGTGCTGGCGGATACCACGTCGGTTCCCAACATGTTTGACGGGACACGCGTATATGCCAAGGGGGCCTATGTGCTCCACATGCTGCGCAAGTCAATTGGTGACAGCCTGTTCACGCAGGTGATGCGGGGCTGGTCGGCATCGTCCGCCGTGCACTACGGCACCGCGACCACGAGTGACTTTCGCGGCGTCGTCGAGCAGGTTACGGGCCGGTCATTTGCGCGCTTCTTTTCGCAATGGGTGACCCAGGGAACCGGATACCCGGTATATCGTGTATCACTCGATACGCAACGGAGAGCGGCGGGGTGGACCGCATACGTCACCGTGGAACAAACCCAAACGATGCCACTGTCCAACGTAGACGTATTCGAAATGCCCGTTACCCTGGCGATTACGACCAGATTGAACGACACAACAACTGTCGAACAACGATTCCGGGTTACCGATTCCCGCCGCTATCAGGTGTTCGCGCTACGCACCACATCGGAGCCCATCCGGGTAGCGCTCGACCCCGATGGCGATCTGCTGCGCAACGAGAACACCCTATCCTCATCGGTTCCTGTTCCGTCCGCACTGCGCGTAGACAACGTGTTCCCCAACCCCACACGCACGTCCGCCGAAATTCATTTCCAGCTTCCATCGGCCGGCACGGTTGACATGTTCGTTTACGATGGACGGGGCCGGCTCGTGCGCCAGCGCTCGTACAGTGCGATGCCGTCTGGACCCAACCGGATTGTGTTCGATGGGCGCGCGCTGGCTCGCGGGATGTACTTTGTGCGCATCCGGTCCCACGCGGGAGCCGTCTCGCGTAAGATCACGCTCGTTCGCTGAACGCGTGTCCGCAAAAGATCACGCCTCCGGCCCGCCGCGCGGTTCGGCCTGCCGCGCGCGGGTTCGGATGCGCGACTTCGGGTCGAACCAGGAGCGCAGGTATTCGATGAACTCGCGGCGTGTGTGTGCAAAACTGCGCGTGCGCTGATAGTACAGCATCATCTCCTGGGCCATCAGCGGCAACGGCGCTTCGATCCGTATAAGAAGCCCCCTGCGCAATTCGCCGGCAACGGCAAACTCGGGCAGCACACCGGGTCCCATGCCCGCCATGACCATGTGTTTGATCGTCGCGGCGTTTGCCGATTCGATGCCGTAGCCGATGGACACACCGAGGCGCCTGAAATAGGCGTCGATCATAGAGCGCGTGTGCATTCCGTCCTGGTAGCCCACGAATGCGTGGCGCTCCAGTTCGTGCGGCGACACGCGTCCCTCCGCAGCGAGCGGATGCCCGGGCGCGACAACCAGAAACATTTTGATCTGTGCCAGACGAATTCCGTCGAGGTTGTTGTAGCGCCGGCTCCACGGTACAATCGCAAAATCGGATCGTCCGGCGACCAGTCGTTCGATTACGCCTTCGCCCTCGTGGAAATCAATTCGAATCCGCACCTCGGGATAGTGTTCGCGAAACGCCGATAAAATCCTGGGAAGCACATAGATTCCGATGCTGTTTACCGTCGCCACCGAGACATTCCCGCCGACGCGTTGTTCCGATTCCCGCAGCTTCACAACCATGTTTTCGATTTCTCCGAACACGCGTTCCGCGTACTGAAACGCCACCCGTCCGGCGTCGCTCAGCGTCACCCCCCCCTTGCTTCGATCAAGCAATGTGACCCCGAGGTGCTCCTCGAGCGATCGGACCTGCACGCTCAAGGCCGACTGGGAGACCAGAAGCGTACGCGCGCCCGCTGTAAAGCTCCCCGCACGGGCTACTTCGTAAAACGACCGGAAATGTCGCAAATTCATATCATGCATCGTTCCTCCCACGCCGATCGCCCCGGTACGGTACCCGTCACCGTCCATTGGACACTGGCATGCCTGGTGCGCACCAACACGAGGGGACGGAGCGGAGCACACGTCACACGCCCACACGCCCACGCGGCCACGCGGCCACGCGGCCACGGGGCCACGGGGGCTGCGCGGCCACGGCGACGACGGGGGCGACGGTAACCACAAGGGCCACGGGCATTGCGCACGCTCGAATCGTTCAATCCATCTATTTTAATTATATTAACTATATTTATAATATAGTTTACATATAGAGGATGTCAACCTATCTTGTTGTGGAAGCCGGTGCTGTTGGAAGGACATGCGGCAACCGTTCGGAAAACCTGTAAACGAGGTTAAGATGGCGCCGGCTTCGTTCTTTCTCAAGACATGAAATCTTCAGGAAGAGGAACGGCAGAACCCCTACGTCCCAGGCCCGTTTCTCGGTCCACAGACGGAAGGTGCTGCCGCGAGAGCGCTCGTAGCACCTTCCCACCGGTCTCATTATCGATTCATCGAATGATACGGGCCCCGAAAGGGGCCCTACATGTTTTGTGCCTGCGCCTGAGCACAAGCCGATGCATGCAAAGCGTGCGGGGAATTCCGCGATCGAATCCGACCCTACCGGATGCGTACATGCTTTACATTCACGCCGGTTCCACGGTACATGTGGGGGAGAGCCATCCTGTGTTGCCTTCTATGAAACATTTGCTCGCGCTTGCCTTGATACCCGCGCTGTCCGTATCCGCGCTTGCCATCGACGGGCGAAGCCGGACGGCGGTACCCGTCGACAGCGTGACGGGTTCCGAAACGGTAAAAGGTCGCCCCGATCCGATACCGGATTATCCGGGCATGGTATTCGTCCCCGCGGGGAACTTCCTCATGGGGAGCACGACGGCGGACCTCTATCACGCCGCGGACGTGGACGAATGGCCGCAGCACAGCGTGTGGGTAGATGATTTCTATATCGACGTCCACGAAGTAACCAACGCCCAATACAAGGTATTCCTCGATTCCATGCACGTGGAGCCGCCCCCGCGGTGGGTAGGCGGCAACTACGGGATCGGGGAGGACGGGATTCCTGTGGCACAAGTCACGTGGACCAACGCGGCGGCGTACGCGCGCTTCGTTGGCAAACGCCTCCCAACCGAAGCGGAGTGGGAAAAGGCCGCGCGCGGGACGGACGCACGGCGCTACCCATGGGGGAACCGGTTCGACACACACCGGTGTAACAACGGCGATTCCCCCCTGCCCATCATGAGTTTCCCGGGGGGAGTCAGCCCGTACGGGTGCTTTGACATGGCGGGAAACGTGGCCGAGTGGGTTGCGGATCGCTATACCGCATACCCCCGGGCCAGGACGGATGTTCTGCCCCGCGATATCCGTGACCGCAATAAGCTCTTCCACGACAACCGGCGTGTATATCGTGGTGGTTCGTGGAATTCGTTCGGCAAATTTCTGCGTTGCGCCAATCGCGAAGCGGCAAAGCCGAACACACGCTGGGCATACGTTGGCTTCCGTTGCGCCCGCGATGCGCCGTGGTCGCACCGCTCGCGACGGGACAAGCAGTAAGTCTCCGCAACGCAAAATTGCCCCACGTCCGCCATCCCGTCGAACGAATCGCTCTGTCGGATCGCCCCGCCCTGATTCCGCTCCCGGGACGCACAGCGTCCATCCGACTCCCGACGGCGGTGGTAGCGCCATTGCATTCTGTCCCGGTCAGCCCGCCCACCAGGCGCGCGCCGCGACAGATCCACGTGCAATCGATGAGCACCGGGGCCATCCCGGCTGTCCCCGTTGGGTCAGGTGAACGGGACTGTGTACCTGACGGGACACTCATCCCATGGGATCGCGCCCTGAGTCGAGGCCAAAACTCGACATAATTCGTTGTGTTTGTTTTGGTTACCGCGCGCGCCCCCGCCGCGCTGGCTGTCGGCACATCAGTTGCCCTTCATACGAACGAACGGCAGTGCCTCGCATGGCCGTTCGTCGTAGGGCAGGCATATGCCACGGTCCCCGACGCGGCAGGCAAAGCCAATAGATCACCGGGGGAAGGAGAAACCCATGAAACGCAACCGATGGATCCCCGCGTTCGCCGCAGTCGCGCTCGTCGGTGTGTGGTCTATGACGGGGTGTAACACGCCGTCTTCGACCACAGCCAACGACGAGTTGCTCACGCGAACCGAGACGGTAAATCTCAACGACGCATACGGCGGGTACAACTTCGGCGACGAATCGCCGATGTTCTCTGACGCGTTGCTCGCCAGCGACTACAGTCCCGACCACGACCGGGCGTACGACGACCCGATGGCGAATGATCCGACCGTCGTCGACATCAATCGACGGCCGCATACGCGCCGTTACCTGATGATTACATGGGGGAACCTCGACGCGGACTCCTCCATCGATTTCGTAACGGATTGGAGCGGATCTCTATCTGTGGACAACGGCGTCACCATTCTCAAACGCACGGTATTCTTCGATTCGCGCGACGAGATCCTTCCGCGTACTTCCCGCGGCGTAATACGCTGGATTTCGCACACCCGGCCACACTTTGATGGGATCATCGTAGCCCTGCACAAGATCGGCCCGCACGATTCGACCACGGTCGACTCGACCCATTGCGGCACCGCGCACCCCCTGTCGGTTACCTTCGACACCGGCCCGCTCACGATGACCTTTACGGAGGACGAACTGGCCGATCTGCACATGGTCGTGCCCGTCGACGATGCCGGCAACGCGGTATCGTTCAACACTCTCGTCCTCGAACCCAGCGCCTGCGCCGGCGGATTCCTGGCCGGTCAGTGGAAGAACGTACCCAATCGCCCGGGGGGAATGTTCCGCGGCAAGTGGGTCAGCAACAACGGGGTCCACATGGGGTATCTCAAGGGCGTCTTCGGCGCGAACGACAACGGAGACCATGTGTTCTTCGGCAAGTGGATCAACCGGGGCGGAAAGTTCGAGGGTCTGCTCAAGGGCCGCTATGGTGACTTTGACGCGCGACCCGGCGGTTGGTTCCGGGGCGTGTGGCTCAATCGCCAGCTCCACGTGAAGGGCGGCCTGCACGGTGTATGGCGCACGAGCGATCGAATCGACGGCGGTGGATCATTCCGCGGTCGCTGGATGCGCGCCTGCCGTTAGTCCCGGCCCCGAACCAGGTGCGTACCCGCGCCCCCGCGAAGTTCACTTCGCGGGGGCGCACTCGTTCGTCGGCCCGGGATATTCGGGCCACTCCAACCCGGCAGAACGCCAAAACACCGTATTTCTCCGCAGCCTCTTGTGCCGGCAGCCTTGCCCATCGCGCGACGGTACGGTAAGGTTGGGCAGACCATGTCCCCTCATTCGGGGAACCCGTTACTTGTGCCCATCCGGGGAGGCTGACGAATGTCCGGATCCGTTCCTACCGCCAAACCCGCCCGCGTCGCGTTGTGGAGCGCGCTGAGCGATCGCGCGCCGGTCGGCGCACTTGTCGCCGGGGTCGATCTCGTCGTGATTCGTCACGATAACGCCGTATCCGTTTTTTACGGGCGTTGTCTGCACCGGGGTGCTCTTCTCGCCGACGGCCACGTGGATGGGAACAATCTGATCTGCGGTTTGCATTTCTGGGATTACCGGATCGACACCGGCGTGAGCGAATACAACAACGCCGAAGCCCTTCCAAAGTTCCACGCGTGGATCGACGGCGACAATGTGTACGTGGACGAAAATGAAATTGCCGCGTGGGAAACCGCCCATCCCCAGCCTTACCGCCGTAACGAATACCTTGGACAGTACGCCGATGTGCACGGAACGCCGGAAGAGCCCTTTACCGCGCAGATCCAGCGCCTCGCCCGTGAGGGCATCGAGGGCATCGGTCACCACGGCAGCGTGTCGGCGATGGGCGTACCGCTCACGGAATTGCCGCGCTGGGACGACTTGCAGATTCTCACCGCACAACTCCATCGGCCACCATTGCTTGACGAAACACCGGTGGCCTCCGCCGTCACCATAGGGCCCGGTGCCCGACGGCCGTTGCAACTGGGCATTCCCATTTTTGTCAGTGACATGAGTTTTGGCGCACTGAGCGCGGAAGCCAAGGTGTCGCTCGCCCGGGGAGCCGAACTGGCGGGAACTGCGATTTGCTCGGGCGAGGGTGGAATGCTGCCCGAAGAAAAAAGCGAATGTTCCCGCTACGTGTATGAGCTCGCGTCGGCGCGATTCGGTTACGACATCGGCCTGGTGAGCGATTCGCAGGCGTTTCACTTCAAACTCGGTCAGGGCGCCAAAACAGGAACCGGCGGCCACCTGCCCGGCGATAAAGTGCGGGGGCGTATCGCCGAGGTTCGGGGCCTGGCACCGGGATCTCCGGCGGTCAGCCCGTCGCGTTTTCCCGACCTGGAAACGCCGGCGGATTTCCGGCGCGTCGCGGACACGGTTCGGGACGCTACCGGAGGCGTTCCCATCGGAGTCAAAATGTCCGCGCAGCACATCGAGCGGGACATAGATGCCGCGCTCGAAATTGGCGTCGACTATATCATTCTCGATGGGCGCGGCGGGGGAACCGGCGCAGCCCCCGAACTATTCAAGAATCACATTTCGATTCCGACAATTCCTGCTCTGGCCCGCGCGCGCCGTCACCTCGACGCGCGCGCGGCGCACGACGTAACGCTGATCGTCACCGGCGGCTTGCGCGTGGCTGCGGATTTTGTCAAGGCCCTCGCGCTGGGCGCCGACGCCGTCGCGGTGGCCAATTCGGCCATGCAGGCGATCGGTTGCATTGCGATGCGGGCGTGTCACACCAATAATTGCCCGGTCGGAATTGCGACCCAAAAGGAATCGCTGCGCAATCGTCTCGACGTGCAACTGTCGGCGCTCCGATTGAAAAATTTTCTCGAGGGATCGGCGGAATTGATGTGCGTACTCGCGCGAGCGTGCGGACACGCCGCACTTGCCGATTTTACGCGTGACGATCTGACATCGTGGAAAGAGCCGATTGCCCGGCTGGCGGGAGTTCCCTGGGCCGGCGCACCGGCGCACCGGCCGGCCGGCGGGTAAACGGTACGCTAGTGTTCGCACGGCGGCATGACGCGCCGCGCGGCCGGCGGCAAGGAGAAACCGTTGAATTTTGACTCTGCTATCGCCAACTGGTGCGCGGTATCCCGCGATGTCGGTCCGGCGCTACGACATGCCCGTACGCTCGCGCATTTCGCTGTGCAGCCGGTAGGCGCCACAGGGGCCTCCTTGTGCGTCGCGCGTCCGGACGACTCACACCTGAGTGTGTGGTGGGACAACATGCATCTGCGCTTTGTTGGCTCGTGCGTCCATGAAGGTATATCCGCAGCGCTCGCGGTGCCGGAACTCGCCCTCGAGCTCGTCGATACCAACGGCGCCTCACGCACGCTCTATCCGCTTGAGGGCAAGACGCTTGATGCAGCCTATCGATGGATCAACCGTGCGTTCACCGAGTCGTTGGGGATACCGCCTGAGCCCCCTATCCACCCACCCACCCACGAATTACCCGCACACCCCATCGGCAATGGCGGTGTGTTCGACGCAATTGATCGCGACGCGCTCGAAGAACTCGGACGCTGGTATACGAACGCCGAGGCCTTTTGCAGATCCATGACACGGGCTGTGGCCGGCGCATCGCCGGTGCGATGCTGGCCACACCATTTCGACATCGCGACGCTGATCACGTTCGACGTGGACAAATCCGACCCGGATAAAGCGCGCTCTGTGGGGTTCGGTCTTTCTCCGGGAGATGGCGCATACGATGAGCCCTATTTCTATCTCAACCCGTGGCCGCGTCCGGGCGCGGCCGCGCCCCCGGCACTGGACGGCGGGGCACACTGGCATACCGAGGGATGGTTCGGTGCCGTGTTGCCGGCCTCGGCGCTACCTGCCAATCCCACGGATCATCCCAAAGCGGTGGCACAATACGTCGAGTCGGCATGGAATGGTGTTCTGAGCCTGCTCAAGCTGTAGTCGTCGACCCCGGTTCTTCGGGTTACGTCTCCCCATGAGATGAAAACGCAGTCCATCGTCGCGCTGCCCGCACGGGAGTCGAACGGCCCTGGTGAAAGTGCCCACCGATGCGAAACTGCTGTAGTACACACCAGGCAAGCCCGATGCACGCGCGCGGCGTACGACATATCCCCGCGTGTTCGACAGCGTTCGCTCTCAGCGAGCCGCCGGCGGCGCGCACGGTACACAATCCGTTGAGCGGGCCCCACACGCGGTGATGCAACTCAACCAGCGCGCAGCGCCTCGAGCACCTTTTCCGGATGTATCTTGGCTTTCGAGACTCTCTTCCAGTGTTTGCGGACGATGCCGTCGGGTCCCACCCAGACCGTGGAGCGGATCACTCCCATCATTTTCTTTCCGTACAGCATCTTCTCGCCCCATGCCCCGTACTTTGCCATGACCTCCTTGTTCGGATCGCACAGCAACGTAAACGGCAGATCAAACTTCGCGGCAAACTCTTGATGCGAGTCGGGTCGATCCGGGGAAATTCCGATCACCGTGGCTCCCTCGTCGCAAAACGCGCTCCATAAGTCGCGGAACCCGCAACTCTCCTTCGTTCACCCGGGGGTGTCATCCCTTGGATAAAAGTACAGGACAACGTGTTTGCCCCGAAAATCCTTGAGTGACACCTCGTTGTCCCCCGCGTCGACAAGCGTGAACGCAGGGGCAGGCTGTCCTTCTGCAATGGCCACGTGTCGCCTCCTTGAATAGGCACCAGCACGTCGTGGTTTTTCCGATTCCACGAACAACAGGGAAGTCTTCATGCCGGCGCCCGCCGCCACAATGCCGTCGTAATCACTATTCGCGCGCACCGCGGCGCGCCATGCGGGCAGGCATACCCAGCAACCAGGATCCTGCGCGTCGAACTCCTGCAAACGTGTCTTCCACGATCGTCACCCCGGTGGGCAGGAGAACGAGAGTGAGCACAGTGGACACGGCGAGCCCACCCATGATGACCAGCCCCATCGAATAATAGTATACGCCACCGAGCGACGGTTTTTGTATAACCATCGGCACCAGGCTAATCAGCGTGGTAAAGACCGTCATCAGGATAGGACGTAACCGTTCCGTGCCGCCGCGAAGCATGGCCGCGGTTCGTTCCATCCCGTTCCGGCGGTATTGATTAATGTGCTCGATCATTACGATGCCATTGTTCACAACGATTCCTATCAGCAACAGCAGCCCCACCGCAGCCGGCTGGTCAAAGTCTGTCCCTGTTACCCACAGGATCCATGCCGCACCAGACAGGGCAAATGGGAGCGCGATGAGCAGAGCGATCGCCTGCCGCACCGATTCGAATAACCCGGCCATCACCGCAAAAACCAGCAACAGCGCCAGAACCAGGTTGGTTACAAACTCACGCTCCTTTTCGGTACGTCTTTCCTGCCAGCGTCCGAACGTCCATGAATAGCCCTGCGGAAGTCCAAGCGAAGCAGCCACCCTCCGCACCTCGGGCAGGTACTGCTCGCGGGTTCCCTGGTCGTAGCGTGCGCCCACCCAAACACTCGTCATGCGATTGTCCCGTTGAATATGCTGGGCGCCCGGTATCTCGTGAAAACTGGCCAGCGACGCAAGCGGAATTTTCTCGCCACCGGACGTCCACAACGGCACATTCTTGAGCTGATCGATGCTCTCGGTATTTTTCTCATCGAGCATCACGCGCATTTCACGCTCTCCGTCACGGGTACGGAAGCGTTGCATGCGCTGACCGCGGAATGTCATTCCTACAACCTGAGCAGGCTGCATCGGCGGGATACCCAGTCGCAGCGCAGTCTCACGGTCGAGGTTTACGTGAATCTCCTGCTCGCCCTGCTCAATGCTCGAAAACGGATCCACGAGACCCGGAATTTCGCCGAGTGCTTTTTTCGCTTTCTCTGCGTATGCGGCGAGCACTTCCGTGTCGTCGCCCACAAGTTGAAATGCCACCCGTTTTCCCCGGTCCTGGCGCCAGAACTGTCGGTTTTCCATTACTTCGAGTTTCACGCCGGGTATCTGCGGGAGCAGCTTTCTCAAACGGGAACGAACCAATGCAATGTTATCCGCATTCGCGTCGCCCTTTCGGAGATACACGCGCGTAAGGGTGAATCGATCACTCCAGAAACTGTAGATCGATCGGGCCATCAGCTCCTTACGGTGCGGATCGAGTACGTGCTCTACCCTGGTTACGATCTGCTCTTTTTCCTTGAGGCTTGGTTCCTCGCTGAAGTTGTAGCGAAATTGTACGAAGAGTTCGCTTTCGTTCGTATCAAAGTTCTTGTCGATTTTCATAAACGGGTACGCAGCTGACGCAAAAACCACGAAACCAAGAACAGGCGCAACCCACCGGCGTCGTAACATGAACATGAGGACTCCGGCGTAGCGCTTCTCGGCAGATAGCATCAATCGGGTCTTTGGTCGTGGGCGTGACCGAATAAACCAGTACGTGGCCATCGGAATGAGCGTCTGGCTGATAAACAGAGATGCGAGCAGCGTCAGGCATACTGTAATACCAAGTTCTTTGAGGTAAATATTCATTTCCGTCGGTTTGTTGAATATCAACGGAAGAAAGACAATTACCGAGGTGAGTGTCGCAGCCGTTACGGCCGTCGATACCTCCCTGGCGCCGAGACGTGCGGCAGTTTTTTGATCCTCACCCATCTCCTGATGTCGGAATATGTTTTCGATTACGACGACGGCGTTGTCCACGAGCATCCCGATGCCCACAATCAGCCCGAGTAACGTAAGGGTGTTCATCGTGTCCCCCCGTGCCCACACAAATCCGCACGTGACAATCAGCGAGAACGGAATGCACAACACCGAGACAATTGTGGAAGACACGCGTCGCAAGAACAGGAACAACACTACGGCGGCCAGAATTGCCCCAAAAATGCCCGTAAACATCAAATCGTGGAGCGTTTTCTTGATTTCCTGCCCTTGATCGAACCAGACCAGGAAATTTACACCTTGCAGTTCGGGGTCGGAATTCATCGCGGCTATGCGCGCCTCGACGGCGTCGCATACTTCTACCGTGTTGGCTTGTGCCTCCTGGCTTACGGTGATTCCAACGGCGAAGTGTCCATCGAGGTGACGTCCGTATTCGAGCGGCGGCTCGGTGTATTTTACGTCGGCCACATCGCCCAGACGCAATCCGTCGGCGCGGATGGGCAAGTTGCGAATCTCGTTCACCGTCGCGAATTCGGCCACCGTACGCACGGACAACCGGGTGTCCCCCTCGCGGATATTACCAAGTGACTGGTCAAAGTTCGACGTTCGCAGCGTGTGTATCACGTTGCGAACATCCACCCCGTGCGATTCGAGTCGATCGGTATCGAGATTGATTCGGACTTCGCGGGGATTCACCCCGTCAAGACGGACCTGCGCCACTCCGGGCACGCGTTGCAGTGGACGAACGATTTTGCGCTCGAGAAGGTCATAACTTTCACTCAGGTTGCGGGGAGAAGATAGCCGGCCCTCGATCACCGGCTTGTCCGCCTCCCGCGAGTCCCAGCTCGAACTGACAACGATATCGCCGATATCATCGGGAAGATCGCGACGCACCCGATCGAGGCGGTCCCACACTTCCACGCGCGCGAGCTTCATATTTACCGACCAGTCGAAATTAAGCCGTACCATTCCACCATCTTCGTTACACATCGACCACATTTCGCGCAGTCCGGGAAGCGATCCCAGTACATCTTCAACCGGTCGTACCACCATGCGTTCGGTCTGCTCGGGAGCGGCGTTGGGATATGGAAGGCGAACAAACATCTGCGGACGTTCCACTTCTGGCATAAAAGCGAGGGGGAGCCGCACGAGCGCGACGCCGCCCATCACGACCAGGCTGACGATGATCATGAACACCGTCACGTGACGTTTGATGGCGAGTTCAGGAAGCGTCATGAGGTTGCCCCGGCAGGAGAATCGGTTACGCGATGGCTCCCGGTCGGCGTTTCTTCTGCCTCTACGGTAACGCGCGACGGAACGGCCATATAGGCCGCGGGTATCACGACAAGCGTAAGCAGAGTACTCAGAGTTAATCCGCTCGCCACCGTGATGGCGAGCGGTGCGCGGAGTTCGGAACCTTCACCCCATGGAATGGCCATCGGAAGCAACCCGAGTACGGTGGTCAGCGTCGTCATTAGAATTGGGCGTAGCCTTGTATGCGATGCGCGCACGACGGCTTCGACTTTACTTACGCCCGCGCGGCGCAAACGGTTAATCGCGTCAATGAGCACGATGGCATTGTTGACCACGATGCCAACGAGCATCACCGTTCCGATCAGCACAATTACGGAAATTGCCGTACCCGTGGCGTATAACCCTGCAACAACACCAACAATTGCCAGTGGAATAGTGAAGAGCACGATGAACGGGTGGATGAACGATTCGAATGTTGCCGCCATCACCAGGTACACCAGGAATATGGCAAGGATTAGCGCAAACCTCAGGCTGCGGAACGAAACCTGCATTTCGCGGTTCTGGCCGCCGATTTCGACCGTCATTCCGGCGGCGGGGGGATAGCTCGCGAGCAAGGAACGCACGTCTCGCACGACATCCCCGAGATTTCGACCATCGATGTTGGCCGTGATTACGGCAGCGCGCTGCTGTTGCAGACGGTGAATCTCCGCAGGCCCACGCGCGGCCCGTACATCGGCGACGGCCATCAAACGGATCGGTTTGCCGTTGGGGCCGGGAAGCACCAGGTTGCGCACGTCATCCACGGAGCGGCGGTCGCCTTCCTCGTTGCGTATACGCACATCGATCAACCGATCTTTCTCCTTGAATCTTGTGGGCACGGCTCCCTGCACCCGGTCGCGCAATGATGCCGAGAGAGTTCCCAGATCGAGGCCCATCGACGCGATGCGGGCGCGGTTGAACACAACCTGGATTTCCGGATTGCCCGCTTCGAGAGAAGATCGAATATCGACGAGCCCGCGGACGGAATGAAATCGAGATGCGAGGTCGATCGAGTAATCGCGCAGTGCGTCCAGGTTGTCTCCGTAAACCACTACTTCAACGGGCGTGTTGAGACTGAAATATGCGGGGGTGCCGAATCGTGCATCGACGTCGGGAATGCCGGAGAGCGTGCGACGAAGGCGTTCTTCGGAAGATGCCTCCTCCGCGTCGTTCGCACGATTCTTCATGGTAACGTTGACCTGTGCGAGATTCTCGGATTTTGTATTCAGCGACAGTCCGCCGGATACCAGTCTGCTCCCCACGGTACTGTAATAGCGCAGAATGGTAGAGTCGGCTCCCGCCGCCGCCTCTACCTGGCGCACCACGCGGTCGGTCGCTTTTAGCGAGGTGCCCTGCGGCATGTTGATCTCGGCGTAGTATTCCCCCTCGTTGAGGGACGGGATCAACTCCGTACCAAGAAACCGTACGCTTACCAGCGCAACGAGGAACAGAGCAAATGCCACTGGGAGTGTGAGCGAACGCCGTGCAATGGCCGAGCGCACCAACTGGTCGTAGCGGCGTGATAAACCGCCCAACGTTTGTACCCCCATCGAACTGCCGGCCACCGCTTCGTCCCCTCCGGAAATTTCTACCTCGCCATCTCTTCTCTCAAAATCCACGCGGCGTACCGATCCGCCCAGCGCACTGAGCATGGGGACCACCGTAATCGCCACGACCAGCGATGCGAGCAAACTCACCGTCACGGTCAAGGCCTGGTCACGAAACAGCTGACCGGCAATTCCCTCGACAAATACAATCGGGAGGAACACCGCGACGGTAGTCAGCGTGGACGCCGTTACGGCCGCGCCGACTTCCTGCGTTCCTTCCAACGCCGCACGGGCAAGGGGTTCGCCCCGGCGTCGTCGCCTGTGAATGGCCTCGAGCACAACGATAGAACTATCGACGAGCATACCGATCCCCAGGGTGAGTCCACCAAGCGACATGATATTCAGGGAAATGTTCATCCGGTACATCAATACAAACGTGGCGACGACCGAAAGAGGGATCGAAGTAGCGATCACAAATGTGCTGCGTAGTTCACGCAGGAACAAGAACAGGACGAGCACGGCGAGCACTCCGCCAAGCAATGCCGAGTCACGAACTTCGCGGATGGAGCGCCGAATAAAGTGAGACTGGTCAAAGAGCACAACGATGGACTGCCCTGCCGGCAATTTATTTTGCCAGTGCGCGATTCGTTCACGAACAGCACCCGCGGCTGTTACCGTGTTGGCATCGCCTTCCTTGTAGATGTCAATTTCCACGCACTCTTTGCCGTTAACACGAGCTATTTCTTCGCGTTGCTGCGTGCCCATATGGACGCTGGCCACATCGGACAGGCGTACGGTGGGCTCGCCGGGGCGGCTGATAATGAGTCGGCCAATATCGCGGACGGACGTGAATTCGCCCATCGTGCGGATCAAGTACTGGCTGTTGCGCCCGCGCAAGAGCCCCCCCGGCAGGTTCACATTGGATGTTTCCACCGCCTGCCGGATCCGTTCCATGGATATGCCCAGGGCTGCGAGGCGATCCTGATCTACGTCGACGTGAACCTCGTCTTCGAAGCCGCCTTTGAGCGTGGCGGCGGCTACGCCCTTGATCGTTTCGAAATCCGGTTTGATGCGTCGCTCGGCGAACCGACGCATCGCCGTGAGGTCTCCCCCCGAATACGCCAGGCGCATCACCGGATCGAGGGAAGGGTCATAACGCAATACGATGGGGGTTTCCGCCCCTTCGGGAAGCACAATGCGGTCGAGTTTGTCGCGTACTTCCATCGACATGAGGTCCATATCCGTCCCCCAGTCGAATTCCAGCGTTACCTCCGACACGCCCGGACGTGAGACGGAATGAATCGTCTGCAACCCCCGCAGAACTCCAACGGCCTCCTCGACCGGACGCGTCAGAAGATTTTCTACTTCCTGGGGCGCGGTGTCGGGGAAATCGGTCTGTACCGTCAACGAGGGATAGGTGATGTTGGGGAACAGTTCGAGGGAGAGGCGCGAGTATCCTACATAGCCAAAGGCGAGAACTGCAAGTGCAGCCATCACCACCGTAACGCGGCGCCGAATCGCCGTGGCGATTACCGCGCGCATTATGAGCCCTTTCCGTCGTCCCGCGCATGGCCAGCCACGCGATTCTCATCAAGTACCCGGATGGGTGCGCCGTGTTTGAGCGTACGCTGTCCCCTGACCACTACCGGTTCGCCCGCCGCTATCCCGCTGATTATCTCGGCATGCTCGTCGTCTTCGAACCCCACCTCCACCACGCGTCGCTCCGCGGTACTGTCGGCCGCCACATACACCACCCTGTCGCCGCGGTCATTGACCACCGATTCACGTGGCACGAGAACACGGTTGTCCCGACGCTCGGTAACCACACGCACCTGAGCAAAGTCACCGGGGCGGACGGTATCCGGATGCTTCGTAACCTCGATGGTTACCTTTATCGTTCCGCTTGAGGGATCGATTGTGGGGCTGACCAGCTTGACATGCCCTTGCAGCCGATCACCGTTGCTCTCCAGTGTTAAGCGCACCGGCTGGTCAATCTGGATACGTCGAAACGCACGAGCCGGAACAAACACGCGAGCAAGCAGTGGATTGAAGTCTGCGACAGTAAATAACGGCGTCCCTACATTTACCGTTTGTCCCACGTTGACACTGCGCGACACCACGCGCCCACCGAAGGGTGATTGCACACGCGTATACGAGAGGTTGTTGCGCGCAAGCCCCTCATCAGCGCGGGCCGATTTGAGGTTGTTACGAAGCGTTTCAAATTCCTCGGCCGACACGAGATCCTGCGAACGCATTTCCTGGAGACGCTTCACTTTGGATTCAAGATCGGCGCGCGTCGCCTCCGCTTTTTCGAGTCGATAGCGGTATTCGTCGTTGTCGATCACGAGCAGGACCTTTCCTGCACGCACCACATCCCCCTCTTCGCACAGAATACGTCCCACCACCCCGGACACACGCGCAAGAATCTGCGCCTCATTATCCGGCGCCAGCGACGCAGTCGCCGTGTAGTAACTGGAAATGGAGCCGCGAATTGCGGACCGAACGGCAACCGGTACGGGCCGTTCTTTCCGCGCGCCTCCAAACTCCGGGAGTCGCCCTCCCGGTTTTCCCCGTGCGTGCCCGTTCCGGGCTACCTTCGTTTTCTTCGGCGTGGGACTCTTCGCCCCGGCGTCGTCGGCTCGTCCGCACGCGCCGGCCGCCAGCGCCACCATCGCTGTGAGAGCCGCAATCCACAATGCACGCGCACCACACTTCTCGATACGCATTTTCTTCCTTTCCGGACGCTCAAACAGGCCCGAAAAATATTATAAACTGATTATATTTAAGAAAGTTACACGATGTGATGGGGGCGCGCAACGTCCTAATCCTTTTACGTGAGGGCGCACGGGGAGTTGCAGGAATTCGCAACGAATTCACTTCGTACCTACAACAACTGTGCCCACGAGCCTGCGATATGGAAGCGCTGCCGCGGTTGCCCGGCGGCGTGTCGGCGATGGGCCGTCGAGATGCCGTACGACGGTGCGCACGAGCCCGGTCAGCTCGTGTTCCAATTTGTACTGCTCGCGAAGTTGTTCGAGGAATCTGGTTGTGATTTCCGCTGGCGTTGGTTACCAGTACCCGATCTTTCGTTCGATGCCAACGAGAATGGAGAAGGTGTAATTGCGAAAATCGAGCGAATTGTGGCCGTGATGAATCGAAATGAACCCCACTTCGTATTCCACGCCGGTTGATACGTTCCATGCCGGAGACATGGCCCACTGCACACCCGTTCCAATCATACCAAGAAAATCAAAACCCGACGTGATCTTGTCGAGAGCAGGTGATGCCAAACCATTCACGCGGGCGGCCGTCTTGAAGGCAAAGACGGGACCCGCTGCGATCGTTGCCCGCAATCGATCCGACAGCGGTCTGGAGAATATACCCGTCACGGGAATCGCCAGATAGTCGATTCGCGCCGTCACCGTCGTACCAAGGGTTTTTTCCCTGCCACCCCGCACAATAAAATCTATACCGGATTGAATCGCGGCGTTCTTCGATATCCAGCGCGAAACGCGAAATGCGGTTTTTATTCCCGTCCGACGATCCGTCCCCACACTGTCTGCATCGGTGCCATACAGGCCCGATATCGCAATTCCACCGCGCGCCCCAATATCCCATCGCTGTGCACGCACGATCATCGGCTGTGAAATCCACGCGGCGACCAGGAACAAGACCCAGGTCAGCCTCGCCAGTCCAATATTTGTTCTGGTGCCGAGAGCCACGAGCATTCTCCTGACAATGAGCCAAATAGCGGGCGAATGCGAGTATAGCACAAACGTTCATCGTTCGGATCGTGTGACCCCAACATAAACACACGCACCCGCGGGCCGACGATGCAACCGCGGGGCAAGCAATAATTCGATATATATCCGCTACCTGTCACGACCGGCGGGTGAAATCCAAATCACGCGGAAAAACTTCCGAAAGTTCCGTTACCATCCACTCGTGGAAATACCCGTTCGTCGCCACCACGTGTCCCTCGTTCAAGAACGAATCCCCACCGAAGAAATCGCTGACTCGCCCTCCCGCCTCCTGGACGAGGACCACCCCCGCGGCGATATCCCACGGCGAAAGAGTCATTTCCCAGAACCCGTCGAGCCGCCCCGATGCCACCCAGGCAAAATCCAGCGCAGCTGAGCCTGCACGCCGGATTCCACGCGCGTGCCCAAAGAAATGGGCGAACGACTTCAGGTAGATGTCCAAAAAATGACGGGCACGGAACGGAAACCCGGTGCCCAGAAATATGAGGTGGCTCTCGTCGACCGAACTCACGTGAATCGGCTTTCCATCCAGAAATGCTCCCTGCCCGTCAACCGCGTGAAACAGTTCATTCGTTCGTGGTGCGTACGTCAAGCCAACGGTGAGAATACCGTCCACCTCGAGGGCAATGCTCACCGCAAACGCCGGGTAGCCGTGGACGTAATTCGTGGTCCCATCGAGCGGGTCAACAATCCACCTTCGGGACCCGTGCGGATCGCGCCCGGCGTTAACGTCTTCGGGCAGGTTCTCCTCGGCTACAATATAATCGTCTGGAAAATGCTCACGAAGCGCGGTGACGATGATCTTCTGCGACTCGGTGTCGACGACCGTCACCATATCGTTCTCCGCTTTTTCTCGTACGTCTGTATCCCCCAGCCGACCGTAATGATCCATGATTACCGCGCCGGCGCGGCGTGCCGATGAGGCCGCGGTTTCCAATTCGGCGCTGAAGTTATTCATTTGGGTCTCCTTGCTATGTAGTTTCGCCCATCGGCATCATAGCGCGTTCATGCCGGAGCGTCACCTGCCGGCTTCACCGTGCTGCGCGTCATTTTGACGAACGCGCGCGCCGCCGGCGACAGCGTATTATCTCCGCGGTGCACCAGCCCGATCGCCCGCTCCACGTGCAGCGCATCGTTCCGGATTCTGCGCAACGCCCCGCGCGCCAGCGACGCCGCGACAACCGGTTCGGGCAGGAGCGCCACGCCCAATCCGGCTTCGGTGAGTCGGCGCATCGCCTCCGGGCTCGATATCTCCATGCGCGCCCGCGGCACCACCCCCTCACGTGCGAATGCCCGGTCGATAAGCCGGCGCGTCGTGGCACCGCCGGGGTATGTGATGAGTCCCTGCCGCACAATATCTTGGGCGTCTACCCTCCGTTTGCGACATAGCGGATTCTCGGGGTGCGTCACCACCACCAGGCGTTCCCGGTATATTTCGGTGGCCTCCACCGCAGGATCGTCGACGGGAAGCGTGGTCGTTGCAATTTCCACGTCGCCGCGGTGGAGCGCGGCGAGAAGTTCGCGCGAGTCGCCCACCATGATCTCCACTGTAACTCCGGGGTACATCTGGTGGAATTCCCTGTACGTTTCGGGCAACACGTACACGCTCGCCGCGTCGATGTTGCCCACACGCAGGTGCCCCGACTGCAATCCGAGCGCTCCGGCCACGTATGCTTCAAACGCGTCCATCGCCGCAACCACCTGCTCGGCCTCGCGGGCCAGGTCGCGGGCAAGGGCCGTGGGGGCAATTCGGCGCCCGGAACGCACAAAGAGTCGCTCGCCGACCGCGCCTTCCATCCTGCGAATTTGCGCGCTGACGGCGGGTTGCGACACCAAATGCTCCGCCGCCGCCGCTCCCACTCCACCGCGCCGAATGACCGATATAAAGTATCGGAGAGACCGCACATCCATAAGAATCTCCTATTTATATCATCACTATAATAATGTATTATTATGTGTCCAGCCCGATTATCATTCGTTGTTGGGCCGATTGGGCGCCCGCTTGTATCATTTTGCGCGCGACTACGGCATGGTCGCGTCTGTGAATCTCTGGAGGAGGACGGAATCATGGGAGAAAAGACTACAATTCGACCGACGAACGGGAAGCTCGGCATCATGACGCCCGGGATGGGCGCCGTGGCCACCACATTTATTTCCGGCGTGCTCGCCACGCGCAAAGGCATCGGGCGCCCGATTGGATCGCTCACGCAGATGGGCACCATACGACTTGGCAAGCGAACCGATAACCGGACCCCCATGATCAAGGATTTTTTGCCGCTCGCCGACCTGAACGACATCGAATTCGCGGGCTGGGATATCTTTACGGATAACGCGTACGAATCGGCATTGCACGCCGGGGTGCTTGACAAGGACCTGCTCACACAGATCCGCGAAGAACTCGAGGCGATCAGGCCGATGCCCGCTGTATTCGATCACCGCTTCGTGAAAAAAATCGACGGCCCCAACGTAAAGAAGGGCGCCAACTGGATGGAACTGGCCGACCAGATCCGCGCAGACATCCGTCGCTTCAAGAAAGAGAAAAATCTGGACCGCGTTGTGATGGTATGGTGCGCGAGTACCGAAACGTACATGGAGCGCAAACCTGTGCACGAAACTGTCGCAGCGTTTGAAGAAGGTCTCAAGAAGAACGACGAGAACATCACCCCGGCAATGGTGTACGCGTACGCCGCCATCAAGGAACGTATCCCGTACGCAAACGGCGCCCCTAACCTGAGCTGTGATGCGCCGGCGCTCGTGGAACTCGCACGGGAAATGCGGGTGCCGATCGGCGGCAAAGACTTCAAGACGGGTCAGACCCTGATGAAGACCATCCTCGCTCCCGGGTTCAAGGCGCGCTTGCTCGGACTCAACGGCTGGTTCTCGACGAACATCCTGGGCAACCGCGATGGCGAAGTACTCGACGATCCGGAGTCGTTCAAAACCAAGGAAGTCAGCAAGCTGAGTGTTCTCGATACAATTCTCCAGCCCAAAATTAACGAGGAGTTGTACGGAAACCTCTACCACAAGGTCCGCATCAACTACTATCCGCCGCGCGGAGACAACAAAGAAGGCTGGGACAACATCGATATCTTTGGGTGGCTCGGATACCCGATGCAGATCAAGGTCGATTTCCTGTGCCGTGACAGCATCCTGGCGGCGCCGATCGTACTCGATCTGGCCCTCTTCATGGACTTCGCGCAGCGCGCGGGCATGTCGGGAATTCAGGAATGGTTGTCGTTCTACTTCAAGAGCCCTCAGACCGCCGACGGGCTCTATCCGGAACACGACCTCTTCATCCAGCTGATGAAGCTGAAAAACAACCTTCGCCATTTGATGGGCGAAGACCTGATCACGCACCTCGGTCAGGAATACTACGCATAACTTCACGCGCATGGTCGCAGTGCATCCTGTACGGCGGGCTCGGTAGTTGCCGGGCCCGTCTTTTTTTTCCCCACGGTTGCCATGGCACGACTCTCGCCTATAATGGCAATCAATCGAACCGGTCTTTGTACCCGAAAGGCGCTCCGTGGATGTAGAACTCGTGATTCCCTGGGAGGAGCCCGGGTGGGATGAGTACGTGTCATCGCACCCGGGGGCGACAATGTACCATACAGCGGTGTGGAGCCGCGTAGTCACCGAATCGGCGGGGTACCGCTCCGCCGCGTTCGTGGCGCGGCGTGACGCCCGGATCTGCGGGATTCTGCCTGCGGCCGAGGTCCGGTCGCGGCTGACCGGGATGCGTCTGGTGTCTCTTCCCTTTTCCGACGAATGCTACGCTCTGGCAGACGATGCGACCAGCGCGCGTGCCCTCACGGAGTCCGCTTTTGCGTATCGCGCGTCGCGCCGACTCGCCCGCTACGAAATACGCGGGCCCGCTTTTCTTCGGGACGGTACACGCATCGCGCCCGAAGCGTCCGCAGGCGTCTCATTCGCGGTGGACTCCCATTTTTCGAATTTTGTTATTCCACTCGTGGACGATCCCGACGCCGTCCGTGCCACATTCGCCCGAAAGGCGGTGCGCCAGACGATCAATAAGGCCCTCCGCCTGGGCGTACGGGTGTGGGAATCGGACGATTCGCGCGACACCGGCGTGTTCTATCGCCTGTACGCCCTCAACCGAAAACGGCACGGGATTCCCCCACAGCCCCGTTCGTTCTTTGCACGCATACGCGCAGAATTGACGGACACCCCGCGCGCGCGGCTCTATGTGGCCGACGTCGCATCGCACCCGGTGGCCGCGCTGATCACGATCGAGTATCGCGGCGTCACCTGCGCCAAGTATGAAGGTGTGGATACGTCAATGCGCAAAGTGTTGCCGATTTATCCGCTCATGTGGCAGGCAATCGAATCCGCATGCCTCGCGGGACACACCCGATACGATTTTGGGCGTACTGCTCACGATAACGAGGGTCTCTGCGAATTCAAGAGTCGATGGGGCACCGAGCGAATCGCCATGCCGTACTATCGGTTCCCCCCGTCCGAAGGGATCAGCACCGTACGGGCCAATTCGGTGAAGTATCGGGTGTTCACCGGGCTGTTCCGGCGCATGCCGCTCGGGCTGTTCTGTGCGGCCGGCAGTCGGCTCTTTCGCCATTTCGGGTAACGCGCGGCAGGACGGGCACGGCGTAACGAGTCGGCGCATTCGGTAGTTACGCGCATAACGCACCCGCCGGGCAGGATTCAGGGTTTATTTTGTGCAGACGACCGTTGCGCATAGAAACCTGCACACGTGTGGGCCGCCGCGAAGAGGCACCCCCCCGAACTCGTCCGATCCGGATACAGAAACGGACCCGCCGCAACGGATCCGTTTCTCCGCACTCGCCCGGACCAGAACCCGGGAAACCCGGAGTACATCTATTCTTCGTACAGCTTCTTGACGCCACCCCATGTGGTTTCTCTCGTCGGCACCAGACATCCCGTTATCGTCAACGTGATATCCGTAACGTTGCCCCAGCGCCCGTACACCGGTACCGGGCTGCACGCCGAGTCCAGAAAGTCCGGATAATCGGTTGGCTTGACGTTCGTATCGGTGACCGGCACCAGGTTGGGATCGGTATCGCCGATCAAAACACCGTTACCCAGAGACAGGGAGATGCACTCGGAACTGAAACCGGGCAAGTGGCCGGTTGCACTGTGGTTGGAATTCGCTCCCGTGATCGCTCCGTTCACAAACTGAATCGTCCGCGTCTCGTTATACGTATCCACCAGGCCGGAGTACAGAGAAGCTCCTCCGCCCCACGGTCCCGCGCCATCGAGTTCAAAGACCCCCCCCACGTACGTGATCAGATATATCTTGCTTCCTGTTCCGCTGGATGTCAGATCGGCAATCAACACCGCGCTGACCATCTGCATACACGACATGCTCCACTGGGATCCGAGAGGTGTTGTGCCACCGTTGTACGAATCTATGTTGAGCACATTGCCCGACGCCAGGCGCCCCGTTTGCGTCGCCCATGACGTGGCGGATCGCCCTTCCTGGAAATCTCCATTGGCTGTCTTCCATATACCATTAATGGGCGGCTGCGCGAACGCCGTCCCGGTACTCAGGGTCAGAAGCGCGCATATCGCCAACGTGGTTCGCAGTTTCGGCATGTCTGAATTCCTCCTTCACACCACCACCCCCTTCACGGGAGGGGTGGGGTCGACGCCCGCGAGTGGCCCGGCGATGAGATGGAAGAGCGGGATGGGGTCCAGTCGTCGCCGGGACATCGGTTGGATTGCGCTCGCTTTTTAGTCCATGTAGAGGCGCTTTACGCCACCCCACGTTTTTTCTTGTACGGGAACGACGGCGCAATTGGTTACGGTAAATGTAATTCCGCTCACGCTGCCCCACTCGCCCGGGCCGGCGGTTCCGATCGGAACGCACGAAGACCAGTCCCAGAAATCCGGGAAGTTCGCGGGGAGGGATCCTGTGTTCGTGTCCCCGAATTTATCCGTATTTGTAAGTTGAATGCTCGTGCAGGTGGCGTTGTACCCGACGAATGTGGCTTGTGCATTAACCGTTCGAACCTCAGCCACAATCACCCCGCCCGAGAACGTCTGCGTTACAATAGCCGACCACGTATCGATGTTCGCCATGTACGAGTTGTCTCCGCCCGCCCACGGGCCCGTTCCCGACAGCCAGGACGTGCCGCCCATGTAGTTCAACCGCCAGATTTTCTGTCCGTTTCCCCCCGCGACCGTGTCCAGCAACAGAGTGGGTGCGCTGACCTGGTACGGGCAAAACCACCACCACTGTAGGCCCAGACTCGTCCCGTTCCAGGATTGTTCATTGACTGTGTTGCCGATCGTAAGTGCTGTGCCGGTCGGCCAGTACTCGGTGTACCGGTCCACATCCATCGTGCCCCCGAGATCGCTCGATTTGTAGGTGCCGTTCGTCGGCGGCCCCGCAACGGCAGGCGCCGACACCAGCAAAGCGAGCAAAAACGTGATCGCAGATTTCATGCTTCCCTCCTGCCCATAGATGAGGATTGCGAACCATCGAGGTGGAAAATAGTCGTGTGTCGAGGAGTGCTGCGTCTAATCCAGACACACCACCAGTCAGGCGCCACCCAACAGGGAGAACTGAGCGCATCCATCAACAAACACGTTGTGGCATCCGAAAACTACTCGGTCACCAATGGCCCGAGACTTCCTCTCGCGCGTGGCCTGTGCAACCATGCACCCCGGGATCCGTTTCGTTACCAAAAGAGCGGGTCAGAGAGACGGCAAGCCTCTCCCCCTGAATAGCCCACGGGGACACTACCATACGATGCCGCACGGTACAAGCAGATTCCCGTGGCTCGACCCGTGGAGGATGGTTTTCTTGTCCGGGTTGCGTTTCCGCAGAGGGCGGGCGCGAAGCGTACGCATCGGTTCATCCTGTTGTAGGACATAGAAAAAGTCCCTGGAGTCGGGGACTTCTTAATTCGGCGCCGCACGGTGTGCGCCTGCTCCGCTGTATGCCATCGAATCGTAACTCGTTATTGCGAGGCCCCCTGCACGGCCATCATTCTTGCCCTCTTCTTGAGCTGCTGCTGGCGTCCGATCTGCTTGCGCGCGTAACTGCTCCATGGGTCATCTTTGAGATTCACGGCCTTGCGGAAACTCATGATGGCCTTGTCGTATGCGCCACGATCCTCGTATATCTTTCCGCGAACGCTGTATAGCCAGGCCAGCTGGTTTCCCGCCGCGATGCCTTCCTCCGCAATTCTCATCGCCTCCGCCGGTTTTCCCGTTGTGCGGTAGCAATCGGCCATCGGACCGTATAGCCCGGCCAGCTTGCCGCCCAGTTCGTGGACGTGGATAAACGCAGCGACGGCCTCCCGCTTATGGCCAAGCTGATATTGGGCAATGCCCAGATTCCGGTATCCACCGGGGCTCTCCGTATCGGCGGCAACGAGTCGCTCGAGGTACCCGACGGCGTGCGTATAGTCTTGCTCGTCGAGACTCGCACGGGCACGCCGGCGCAGCAGGCCGACATCGTCGGGGTGGTAGGTCAACCCGTAGTCGAGCCAGTACGCAAGCTGTGCCCGGTCGCCACGCTTTTGTTCCACGGTGGCCAGCGCACGGATTGCTGGCAAGTTTTCGAGATCAACCTTGAGAACCCGGGTAAACGCATCCACGGCATTATCCCATCCGGCAGCGCCTGTTTCGAACGCACCGTATTGCAATAGAATGTCAATGTCGTTGCCAGAAGCGTTCAACAGCGCTTCATAACAGGCTCGTGACTGCGCCACGTCGCCCATACGTCTGCAGTTATACGCCTTACGAGTGAGCACCTCGCGCCGGTCGGCCCCGTGCTGGAGAGCCTGGTCATACGCGGTGTTCGACCCGGTGTACTCGCCGGCCAACGCACGAACATACCCGAGCATCATCCAGCCGTCCACCAGGTCCGGCGATCCTGTCGTCACTTGGTTGGCGAGTTTCTCGGCCGTGGTGAAGTCCTTCGCAGCAATCAATTCGCGTACGGTCGACAGTTTCACATCTGCGGACGTGGCAAATGCCGGTCCGTTCCCCGTACTCGGTTGATTTGCCTCCACTCCGCGCGCAAACGCGAGAAGGCACACTGCTGTTATCACCATGCTGAACTGCTTACGCATCGATTTCATCCATCCCTGTGGTGTCCTACCTACAAGACCCGTGCCAGTGGCCGGGATCACTTCAACTATTCATCGGGGCGATACGAGCGTGGGGATGCACTCGTGTGTGGGGATAGCTGTAATTAATTGAATTGAAGGGTACTTGTCAAGTGAATCTCCTCACAATGTCGCTCGCAATCAGTCCGGGATGCAGCGCCCCGCCATGCCGACCTCACCGCGGGTGCGTCGAAACTGTCCACCACGATCCCAGTGGGTGTCCACGAACGAGACACACGGAAGCTCTTGCCGTCCGCGGCGTCGATTCGCGCCATTTGTACCCGCTAACCATTTTATTTCAAGTTTGTTAGGCCCATACCCGATAGATCGGGTAGATGAGGGGTCACCAGCGCGCGGCACCAACCGCAAGGCGGGAATCTCCGCCTGCGCCCTGTCGGCCCTCAACCGGAAAGGACGAGCCATTGTGCGGCATCTGCGGATTTGTCTCCGATAGTGGGCGGCCAGAGCCCCTCGCTGCAATGACGGCGGCACTCGCCCACCGCACTCCCGACGACCGCGGCGGTCTCGTTGTCCCCGTTGACGACGGCCATTGCGCGGCGCGCTTCGTGGGACTCGGTCACCGTCGTCTGTCCATTATTGATCTGTCCCGGGCCGGCCGGCAGCCCATGCGCAGCCCCGACGGGCGGACTTCCGTGGTGTTTAATGGGGAGATCTACAACTACCGGGATCTTCGCCACGAACTGATCGGCGCCGGGTACCATTTTGTATCGAAGACCGACACGGAAATCCTCGTGCACGGGTGGACACACTGGGGAAGAGGTCTTCTCGAGCGGCTCAACAGCATGTTCGCCATCGCTATCCGGGACGCCCGGCGCGGCGAACTCGTTCTCGTTCGCGACCGTGTCGGGATCAAACCCCTTTATCTGTATCAAAGCGGCGAGCTGCTGCTCTTTGCGTCCGAACTGACCGGGTTGCATGCTCATCCCGAATTCCCGGCGCGCATCGACGCCGAGGCTCTTGCGCTATTCCTTGAGTTTCCTTATGTGCCCTCGCCGCGCTCAATCTACCAGGATACCCGCAAAGTCTTACCCGGCAAGCTCGTCCGCTGGCGTAGCGGCTTGCTGGAATCGGAAATCTGGTGGCATCCTCTCGCGCGACCGTTGGATTCAACCGGTGGACCGCTTCGCACCCATTCCGTTGCCGAGTCGACGGGTGCAGGCATACACACCGCGGCGCGAACCCGGACGGAATGGACTGACCGCTCGGTCACCGCGCGGTGCGGTGAATTGCTTCGCGACGCGGTTTCAAGGCGTCTGGTTGGCGATGTTCCCGTCGGAGCCTTCCTCAGCGGCGGGATCGACAGTTCGCTGGTCGTAGCCACCGCGCAGCAATGTGCCGGACGTCCAATCGACACATTCTCCGTTGGATTCGATGACCCGCGCTACAATGAGACACCGTTCGCACGTGCAGTTGCCGAACACCTCGGCACCAGGCACCACGAGCTGATCGTAACGCCATCGGCGGCACGGGAGACCATCGATGACCTCGCCGGATTGTACGACGAGCCCCTCGGTGACCCCTCGGCGCTCCCGACCCTTCTGGTGTCACGTTTCGCGCGCGCGCTCATCGAATCGTCCCGATTCCATACTTTGTTTGGTTCCTTTTTCCCTATGGAGACGGCAAACATCCTTTCGCTGGTCGACATCCGCACCTATCTGGTTGACGACATCCTTGCAAAAGTTGACCGTGCGAGCATGGCGGTGGCACTTGAAGTCCGCGTGCCATTGCCGGACCACCGCCTTGTGGGGTTTGCCGTCTCCCTCCGCGCCTCGCACAAAGCGCGTCACGGGCGCGGCAAATTGCCGCTGCGCGCACTGGCCGCCCCTCTCTTTCCTGCACAGGCCTGCTCGAGCGCCCCAGGCCGGGATTTGGGATACCCGCCGAAAACCGGCTGCGCGGACCTCTGCGTCGGCACCTCGAAGAGGCGCTCGACCCCCGGCGCATTGCCAACGACGGGCTGCTCGATCCAGCACGCACAAAGCGCCTGCTCCACAGATTTCTCGATGGCACCACGCGCTGTCCGCGACTGATGTGGAGTTTGCTCATGTTCCAGACGTGGCACCGCGCGAATACTCACCGCCCGGCGAACAATCCACTCGAGGAGTCTGCCCATGCCATCGTCACCACGAACGGTCTGCATGCTACCCCAATGTGTCAAAAAAGAACAAGTCGGTGGTCAGCGCCGGGCGCCAGGACGGGGGCGCTCCGGCGCGTTCGAGGATCGAACGCGCGCAAAAAAGGGCGCCGGCTCTGTTACCGGCGCCCTTCGTGGCCTGTCCCGAATCGGACCGTTCATTCGCCTTCATCCCGCCCGGTGGATCAGCCCCGGAACTTCTCGAAGATCCCTTCCACGGTGCGGGGTTCACGGTCCATCGTGAGTTTGCGCTGGTGTTCCATCTTCTGCTGCAGCGTCGCCAGCGAATCATTACGGTAGAAGACGCCGGTGTATACCTTTTCCTTATCAAGCGCAAGAGAAAACGCCGCGTTGATGTCGGTGGGATCGTGGTCTGCGGGTACGGGTGCGACGTTGGCCTTCATGAAATCGAACGTCACAACCTTGTTAAACGTCGGGCACGGCGAGATTAACTGAAGAATCGAGAAGCCCTTGTGCTCCACGGCCTGCTGAATCAGCGCCGCGCTGCCCTTGACGTCGGACGAAAAACCCCGCGCGACGAACGAAATTCCGTACGCCAGGAACATCCGGATCGGATCGAGGGGCGGATCCTCCACGCCAAACGGCGTCGTGCCCGTTACCATACCCAGCGGCGAGGTGGGCGATCCTTGTCCCTTGGTCAGGCCATAAATCGCATTGTCGAGTATCATGTAGGTAATGTCCGGATTGCGCCTCGCGGCGTGGGGAATGTGCCCACCGCCGATCGACATTCCGTCTCCATCGCCCCCGACGCAAAACACCGTCAGATCGGGATTGGCCACTTTGAGGCCCACCGCCGAAGGAAGAGAACGTCCGTGCGCCGTGTGGTACGCGTAACTCTTCACAAAATGGGAAAATCGTCCCGAGCACCCGATTCCCGAGACGATCGCAATGTCTTTCGGCTCGAGTTGCATCGCAGCCAGCGCCCGGGTAAAACCAGCCAGGTCGCCGAAATCGCCGCACCCGGGGCACCAGATTGGATCGATGCCACTCTTGTAATCCTTCGCCTTACGCGTTGCTATGTCCGTCATGGAAGCAGCTCCTATACATACTTGCCGAGTTCGGCAAACACGTCATCACTGGTGAACGGAAGCCCCGAGCACTGATTTACCTCGATTACCTCGGTGTTTCCCATATTGACGTTCGCACGCAGGTGTTGTGCAAACTGCCCCGTGAAATTTTCCTCGAATACGATAATGCGGTCGAGCGGTTTCAGGAAGCGCTCGACCTTTTCTGTCGCCAGCGGCATGAGCACGCGCGGATGCATGTGCGCGAACATCGCACCGTCGGCCGAAGCCCGTGCCACCCCCTCGCGAATCGGACCGTCCGTGGACCCCCATCCCACAACGCCCACGCGGGCCCCGTCCACAGCTTCGTAGCACCCGTTGCCGTTCGCTTCCAGTTCGGCTGCCAGCGTATCGAGCTTGCGATAGCGCTTGGCCATCATCTGTGCACGAATCGCCGGCGTGTAGTTGGCCTTGCCGCGTTCGTCATGCTCGAGCCCCGACATCACATACATCCCGTTGTCCGTACCTGGCACCGACATGGGAGACACACCGGATTCGGTGTCGCGGTAGCGGTGATAGTCCGCAAGTTCCTCACCCGTGGGAGTGTCCCGCGTCGCCGGCGGGATACGTTGCACGTCGGGGATGTCGACCGTCTTCGTGCGATAGGCCATCGACTGGTCGGAGAGCAGGATAACCGGCATCTGGAATCGCTCGGCGTAGTTAAACGCCTCGATGGTCGCGTAAAAACAGTCTTCAATACTCGTGGGTGCAATCACGATACGCGGGGCCTCACCGGCGCTCCCGTGCATGGCATACATCAAGTCGCCCTGCTCCGTTTTGGTTGGCATGCCCGTGCCCGGTCCGCTGCGCATTACGTCACAAAGCACGACCGGCAGTTCCGACATCGACGCCATCCCGATCAGCTCGCTCATCAGGCACAGACCGGGGCCCGATGTGGCCGTCATCGCCCGGGCCCCCCCGAAGGACGCGCCAAGGCAATGCGCAATGGCCGATATTTCGTCTTCGGCCTGCACCACTTTGCCGCCGAGTCCGGGCAGGAATCTCATCATGAATTCGAGCACCTGTGTGGCCGGCGTGATCGGATAGCCCGCAACAAAACGCACGCCGGCGGTAAGCGCACCCATCGAGAGCGCCTGGTTGCCCGAAATGACAATGCGATTGCCCGCGCTCTCGACGGCGGCGTGTTCGAGGCGCATGGGCTCGAGCGCGGGGTCGGCGAGAAGCGACGAACCGGCCTCGAACGCCGCGAGTGTCTTGTCCACGACTTCCTGACCCTTGCGCGTGAACTTTTTGATGACGAGGTCTTTGGCGGCCTTCGCCGGGAGGTCGACCGCTTTGACAAGCGCGGCGAGCGCGACAATGTTCTTGTTGATGCGTGCGCCGGTCGCCGACATGGCGGTGTCGTGCAGCGCTACTTCCACGGTACGCCGCGGGTAGTTGTCGGGAATGGTTGCATGCCTCGGGTCATAGAGCACCACCGCATCGCGCGTCAGATCGTCGGGCTTTCCCCAACCGTCGATGGCCTCCTGATTAAACGCCATCAGAATGTCGGCACCGCGGCCAATAGAATGGATTTGAGAGGTACTGATGCGAACCTGCATCATCGCCAGTCCGCCGCGGATTTCGGCGGGGTACGAACGGAATGTGAACACGTCGAAGCCGGAATTGACGGCCGTACGCGTAAGAATATCTGCGACGCTGATTACGCCCTCGCCGCCTTCGCCGGCGACCCGGACGACCACGTCTTTGCATGCCATGATGAACTCCCTGAGTGCGAACCCGATGCGACAAAACCCGCTACGCCGTGACAAATAAACACGGTGGCGCGCGGGAATCTACAGCAAAATAACCCGGTTGCATACAATCCGCAATATGCTTCGGGCCCGCGAATGCTCGGGTAACGCTCACGGCGGGGTTTGTTTCCGGGCGGACGCTATTTTACCACTAATTGTCTACGCCGCAAGGGGTTTTTTCCGGATATTCTCATCCGGTATCCGGCGGGCTGCGGTCCCGGTCACGCGCCGGTCACCGATGGCTTCCTGCCTACCAAACGTATGAATAAACTACCGGGGTACCCGGGCGTGGGATCTCGTGCTATCGTGCCACCATGACAACGGCTTTCCCGATCTGGCCGACCGGATCCTCGAAGAGGCCCATCGCGCTCCCCGGCCCGATTTCGAGCCCCCCTGGCGCTGGCGTAAGAAGCACCAGAAACGGCACAGGCGAACGCACGGTCGGCGGCCAGGCGATCCGGCTCATGAGGGCGCCTCCCCGGGTCGGCGAAACGGAAGGCAGGCGGGCTACGGCAAATCCGTACATTGATGCGTGGGCGAAGAACACCCTGTTGTCGCAAGGAAGCCCACGGGACAACCGGCAGACCCGCTGCCGGGGAAACCGCGAGTTTTTCGCAGCGATGGTCGCACGCTGCATGTCCGGAAAAGAAGGCGCGCCGCCACGCATCCGGGTCATCGCGTCAACGCGGCCGGAATCCGCATCCGGTGACGGCCGGGCAACAAACAGGAGCGTGAACCGCCACGAGGGCAGACAGGAATAGAGGGAAACAGGGAGCCAGGCGCCCCAATTACCGCATACTCACCAGTCGTGCAATCGAGTCCGTCGTCCACGCATACACGTTGTCGATGCCCGGCGTGACGCCGCCGGCACCCACACCCAACCACAGCGTGAGCAGTACCGTGACCACCACCACCGTACGCACCCCCCAGTCGTCGTGGATCGGCTCTTCTTCGAACGGCTTGCGCATATACATGTACACCACAACGCGCAGATAGTAATAGAGAGCGAGCGCGCTGTTGAGCACACCGATAATTGCCAGTCCCACGAGGCCTTTTTCTACTGCCGCGCCGAACGCGTAGTACTTCGCGAAAAATCCCGCCGTACCGGGGATTCCCCCCATGCTGATCATCAGCACCGCCATCCCCACGCCCAGATACGGGCGGCGCCAACCCAGGCCCGCGTAGTCTTCCAGTTCCAGGCCGCGGGATCCGCCGCGCCGTTCGAGCGCGCCCACCACGGCAAATGCGCCCAGCGTCATAATGGCATAGACGAGCAGATAGAACATCACGGCGGATGCGCCGCGCGTGTCGTCCACCGACATCGCGGCCGCCGCCACGAGGATATAGCCGGCGTGCGCGATGCTCGAGTAGGCGAGCATACGCTTAATGTTGCGCTGCACGAGTGCGGTGATGTTGCCCACCGTCATAGTGAGAATGGAAAGGACCACGATCAGATGCACCCACTGCATCCGGCTGGCAATGAAAGCCATGTACAACACGCGCAGCAGTGCACCAAACGCGGCGGCCTTCACCGCACTGGCCATAAAGCCCGTTACCGGCGACGCGGCCCCCTGGTATACATCGGGCACCCACATATGAAACGGAACTGCCGCCACCTTGAACAGAAATCCGACAAGAACCAGCCCCATGGCAAGCTGGAAAGGCGCGGTGTGGATCAGCTCGCCGTCCACCGCAGCGAGCATGATACCCTTAAGACTCAGCGTGCCGCACAGACCGTACAACAGCGACATGCCATAGAGGTAGAACGCGATCGCAAATGCGCCGAGCAGAAAATATTTCATGGCCGCTTCGTTCGCAAGGATGTCGCGGCGGCGATAACCCACCATCACATAAAGGGCAAGACTCATCAGCTCCACGCCGAGGAATATCGACAACAGGTCGGTTGCACTCACAAGAACGAACATGCCGGCGAGCGCGAACATCAGCATCGAGTAGAACTCTGAGCGGGCAATCCCGAAGCGCTGCATGTAGCCGGGCGCCACGAGCACAGTAGCCAGCGAGCACACGGTGCAGATTCCGGAAAAGAACAGGGCGAAGCGGTCGACGGTAAGCGCCCCGTTGAGAATGGGCCACGTCTCCATGTTCCAAAGCCGCGTGATCGCGCCGAGAAGCGCCGCATGAAAAAGCAACAGGAGCACGCGGTGGGATCGTCCCATATTGCGCGAGAACGCACCCCACATCAGGAAGAACCCGCCGCCGATAACCGCGATGACGAGGGGCATGAGCATGCGCAACACGTCTGCGTTAAATACGGGGGTCATCGCGAATCACCGTCCTGCATGACTTCTTTCGTACTTTGCCTTGCCGAGTCGTCGGCGGCACGCGGTACATGGCGGGCTCTTCGCCGCCGCGCGAGCCGGGCCAGATCGTTCTGTTCTGGCATTGTCGTTACTTTTCCCGCAGGTGTTGTCGTCACTCGTCTCGTATGAGTGCCCGGCATGCTGACGCGTACTCCACCGGGCAGCGCGGCGTCGGCGCGGCCGCGATAGGATTCCATCTGGTTGACAAACTGACGCACCGATGGTTCCATCCGCGAGAGAAACGGCTTCGAGTAGAGTCCCATGACAAAAATCATCACAACCAGCGGGGCGAACACGAGAACTTCTCGCAACGAAAGGTCTTTGAGTTTCTCGTTTTTCTCGTTTGTCACGGGGCCGAAGAACATGCGCTGAAGCATCCACAGCATATACACGGCGCCGAGCACCACACCGGTCGCCCCGAGCACGCCATACCACACATTCGCCTGGAACGCACCAAGTAGAATAAGAAACTCGCCGACAAACCCGTTGGTCATGGGCAGGCCGATCGAAGAGAGGGTAACCACCATGAATATCGCCGCGTACACGGGCATGATCTTTGTGATCCCGCCATACTCACTCATCAAACGCGTGTGTCGACGTTCGTATACGACACCCACCAGAAGGAAAAGCGCTCCGGTGGAGATTCCGTGGTTGAGCATTTGGTAGATTGCACCGGACACCGCCTGCGTGTTGAGTGCGAACAGACCAAGCATCACGAACCCGAGGTGCGACACCGACGAATACGCCACGAGCTTCTTGACATCTTTCTGCACCATTGCCACGAGCGCGCCGTAGATAATCCCCATGATGGCCAGCGCGCAGATGATCGGCACCGCGCGCAGTGCCGCCTGCGGAAACATGGGCATCGCGAAGCGGATAAATCCGTACGTACCCATTTTGAGCAGCACGCCCGCCAAAATTACCGATCCGGGCGTGGGCGCCTCCACGTGGGCGTCAGGAAGCCACGTGTGAAACGGAAACATCGGTACTTTAATCGCAAACGCCAGCGCAAAAGCGCCAAAGAGCGGCCACTGCTGAGCGGCCGTGAGCTTCGTGCTCATCAACATCTGCGCGTCGAAGGTGAGCACTCCAAACTGCGCCTTGAACTGGAATACCACATAGAGAATTGCCACGAGCATCAGGAGGGAACCCACCATCGTGTAGATGAAAAACTTCACCGTGGCATAAATGCGCCGATCCCCTCCCCATACACCGATCATGAAGTACATCGGCACCAGCATCAGTTCCCAGAACACGTAGAACAGGAACAGGTCGAGTGCAACAAATGCACCGAGCATCGTCGTCTCAAGGAGAAGCATACTGATGCAAAATTCCCGGACATTCGTGGTTATCGAGCTGTAGCAGCTGAGGACGGTTATGGGCGTCAGAAACGTTACCAGCAGCACGAGCCACAGCGATATACCGTCTATGCCGATGTGATAATGAATGCCGAACGATGGAATCCACGGACGGTCGACCACAAATTGCATCGCGGCGCTCGATTCAAACCCTCGCATCACGTGGAGCGATACAACAAATGCAACAAGCGTAATGGATAATGTGAACCAGCGCGCTGCATTGTCGGCGGCGCGCGGGAATCCGACGAGCACGAGCGCGCCGATCGCCGGCAGAAATGTAATTACACTGAGAGCATCCAAGTCAATTCTCCCTCGCCACTACAGTGCGAGTTTCCAGACAATGTAGAGAAAGCCCAGTAACATGAAAAATGCATACGTGCGCACCACGCCCGACTGCGCCAGGCGCACGGTAGACCCGATAAGCCGTGCCAGGATCCCCGTGGCGTTGACCGTGCCGTCGATGATCCCGACATCGACGAGTCGATACAAAACACGATCGCTCAGGGCATAGCCCGGACGCACGATCGCGCTTTCGTAGAGTTCGTCGACGTAATACTTGTGAAAGACGAGACGATAGATTCCGCCGAGCGCGCCGGTAATCCGGGCGGGCAGACCCGGATTGCGCACATAAAGAAACCACGCCACGGCGATTCCCAGCACGCCGACCAGTATCGACAACATCATGAGTGTATATTCAAGGCTCGCGTTGTGTGCGCCCTCGGAAAGGGCCATCGTGGCTCCGGCCGGAATATGCGCGATTGCATGCTGCGCCGCCCCGCCAGCGACAGCGCCTTGCCCACCGAGCACGGGGGCGAGCCAGCCGGCGAACCGGTTCGATCCGCCGAGCGCTTCCGGACGCCCCAGGAACCCCGCGACCGCGGCTCCCGCGGCGAGCACTCCAAGCGGTATCGTCATGGAGAACGGCGATTCGTGCAGGTGGTGTTTCGCCTCGTCGCTCACGTGGTCTTCCCCGTGGAACGTCAGGAACACCGCGCGGAATATGTAGAATGCCGTCATGCCCGCGGCAGCGAACGCAACAAGCCACAGCGCGTGCGGCAGCCACTCCGGCCCGCCAATGTGCGCGGTAAAGGCGCGCCAGAGAATCTCATCCTTGGAGAAAAATCCCGCAAGCGGAGGCACGCCGGCAATGGCCAGTGACGCAATGAAAAACGTAATCCACGTGATGCGCATCTTCTTCGCGAGCGCCCCCATGCGGAACATGTCTTGCTCGCCACCCATCGCATGAATTACCGACCCCGACCCGAGAAAGAGGCAGGCCTTGAAGAACGCATGCGTCATCAAGTGAAATATGCCCGCCGCAAACGCACCGGTTCCCACCGCCAGAAACATATATCCAAGCTGACTTACCGTGGAGTACGCCAGCACCTTCTTGATGTCGCGCTGGGCAAAGCCGATGGTCGCGGCAAAAATCGCCGTTACCGCGCCAACGGTGGCAACCACGGCCATGGCGTCGGGGCTTAGCGTGTACAGAAAATTCAGGCGGGCGATCATGTACACGCCCGCCGTGACCATCGTCGCGGCGTGGATCAGCGCGCTCACCGGCGTCGGTCCGGCCATGGCGTCGGGCAGCCACACGTAGAGGGGGATCTGGGCGGACTTGCCCGTCGCGCCCACGAACAACAACAGGCACGCGGCGGTTGCCACCGCGCCGAACGTCTCGGGATGGCTTGCAACGAGGTCGCGCAGCACGGGGACGTCGAGCGTGGGCACACCCAGACTGCGCGCCGTCATGAACAGAACGAAAAGGCCAATCAGAAACCCAAAGTCGCCCACACGATTGACGATGAATGCTTTCTTGCCCGCCGCCGCGTTGGCAATATCCTTGTACCAGAATCCGATCAACAGGTAAGAGCACAACCCCACGCCTTCCCACCCCACAAACAGGATCAGCAGGTTACGACCCATCACGAGCGTGAGCATCGAAAACATGAACAGATTGAGGTAGGCGAAGTATCGTGCAAACCCGCGGTCACCGCGCATATAACCGATCGAATACACATGAATGACCGACCCGACGCCCGCGACGACGAGCAGCATCACCATCGTAAGCGCGTCGGCATAAAGCGCCCAGTCGATGCGCACGGGGCCAGCCTGAATCCACGTGAAGAGGGTCTGTTGCATTACACGCGCCGCGGGTTCCAGCCCGCGCATCTCAAAGAACATTGCGACGGTAACCACCAGCGATACAATCGGCGCACCGCATCCGATGAAGGAAATGAGGGCCTCGCTCGGTCCTCTGTCGCGATGCGCGTACCCCACCGCGAACGCCCCGTTGACGAGCGCACCGGCCAGCGGGGCCATGGGTATTAACCAGAGATAGTGTTCCATCGCGTTGCTCAATCGCGCATCAGGGTCAGGTCGTCGGCCTGAACGGTGGCGCGATTACGGAATACCATTACGAGTATTGCCAGCCCGATTCCGGCTTCGGCGGCAGCAAGAGCCATTACAAAGAATGCGACCACGTGTCCGTCCATCGTGCCATTAAAGCGCGCGAATGCAACGAACGAGAGATTCACCGAATTGAGCATGAGCTCAATCTACATAAGGATCACGATCAGGTTGCGCCGGAAGAGCACCCCGAACGCGCCAATGAAAAATAAAATTGCACTCAAGGCCAGGTAATGTTGCAGGGTAATTGCCATAATCAATTTTCTAGATTTTCTTGCGGGCCAGGAGAACTACGCCCACCACAGCCACCAGCAGAATTAATGAAATCACTTCAAAGCCGTAGAGATACTTGCCCAGCATCATGCGGCCCACGCCTTCGATGCTCCCGAACCCCTCGTGGATACCCGCAGCGGATCCGGGGATATGGCGAAATATCCGAATAAATCCAATCGCCAGCACGGAACACACCGCACCCATCACAATCAGGCGTGGTTTGCTGACGGGGAGTTCGTGAAGATCGCGCTCGTCGAGATTCAGGAGCATGATGGTAAAGATAATCAACACCATGATCGCGCCGGCATACACGAGCACCTGCAGAATGAATACAAATTCCGCGTGCAGCATCGCGTACAGCGCCGCCAGTGAAACCAGCGAGAATACCAGCGAAAACGCTCCAGACAGCGGACTGCGCAGGCTCACCATGGCCAGCCCGCCGGACACCGCCACCACCGCAAGTATCCAGAATAAAACAGTTTCCATCGCCTACATCCCCAGCCTCAGGAGCACGAGGCCCGTTACCAGCACGTTGGCGAGAGCGAGCGGAATCATGGTTTTCCAGCCGAGGCGCATCAATTGGTCATACCGGAATCGCGGGAGCGTCCAGCGCACCCAGATAAACACCCAGCACCAGAACAATGTCTTAATGACAAATGCGGACACCTGCGCCACCGAGGCAATGGCTCGCGCGCCCCACGCGGGCAGCTGCGACCCCAGCGCCATATACAGGAGCACGAACATCGCCACCGCAACCACCAGGCTAAGTACGGCGAGCACATGCCCCTCGTAATCACGCACATCGCCAAAACCACCTTTGAGGCGGCGGGCGTATGCGAACATGATCATCGCCATCATGACGGCGCCCGCGCCACCGCCGGCGAGCATGACCCTGAGCACCGTGTCGGCATGCGCCACAAGTTGATCGGTACCCAGGTAGGGAACCTGCCACCCGCCAAAAAACAGCGTTACGATCATCGCCGATGCCAGCACGATGGCCACATACTCGCCCATATAAAAGAGGGCAAAGCGCATGCCGCTGTATTCCACATGGTAGCCCGCCACAATTTCCGATTCCCCTTCGGGCAAATCGAACGGATTGCGATTGGTTTCGGCGAATGCCGCAATGGTGAACAGCAGAAACCCGAGGGGTTGCACAAATATCCCCCACCGTGGCAGAAATCCGAACAACAACTCACCCTGGCCGCGCACAATCTCGTTCAACTGGACAGTGCCAAACACCATAAAGGTGCCCACCAGCGCGAGCCCCAGTGGGATCTCGTAGCTGAACATTTGCGCGCTCGCACGCAATCCGCCCATCAATGCAAATTTGTTGTTCGACGCCCACCCCGCGAGCACAATGCCATACACATTCAGCGACGTGACCGCGAGGATAAAGAGAACACCGGCATTGAGGTTCGCCACCTGCATCGTGATCGTCCGCCCGCCAATAACGAGCGTGTCGGCCCACGGAACCACGGCAAACGCACCGAGGATAAACGTAAACCCGATAAACGGCGCGACCGTGAAAAACAGCCGATTCACGTGCGGCGGGATCATCATTTCTTTCATCAGCAGCTTCACGACGTCCGCGATGTTATGTATAAAACCGCCCAGACGAATGGGGCCGATGGCCGCACGGTTGGGACCGGCGCGGTCCTGAATAAACGCGGCGCCCTTGCGCTCAAACCAGATGAGCAGTGGAAGCAACGTGAGGGCAAAGCCCCAGATAAACACGGCTTTGCCAAATATGATCGCGTAATCGGCCATGGATCCAGTTCGTATTATGCCTGATGGCTCCCGCGGTTATCCGGTTACCCCACCGGCTGCGCGCTCAGGCGAATGCCCAGCGGGCCGGTATGCACCAAATCGACCCCCGTGAACGCATCCACTTCGGCGGAGATCGCCTCGCGTACCGAGCCGATCATCTCGCGTGGAGCGCGTCCGTCGAGCGACGCCAGCAGGCGCTCGATCACAACCCAGTCGTTTTCTCCGTAGTCACGAAGAGCCGGGCGCAGTCGCTGCAGGTGTCCTTCGAAATTAACAACAAGCCCATCCTTCTCGGCGAATGTCACACCGGGCATCACCAGATCGGAGGCATCGGTCACCCGATTGTCGCACCCGCAAATCGCCATGACCGTATGCGCGCCGTCTACCAGTAGCCCCACCGCGTCCGGTATTTCCTTGTTGAATCCGGCGGCGATCAGCACGCCCTGGGAAGCAGTATCGCGAAGCGGTGCCGCGGCCCCCATTCCATCCGGCCCCTGCAGGTCGACCACGTCGAGACCGAGCAACTCGGCGCCGCGCGCGTTCGGGTGGCGGTCGGCGCGCCGCAGCAGCGAATCGTCTACGCCGTCGGCACAATGCCGTGCTACGAGTGCCCTGGCCCCCGTGCGCACCCCAACCGCCTTGAGCAGGTACATTTCTTCGAGCGTGCAGTGCGCCGACATCAGAATAAGAACCCCATTGGGGGCCGCCGAATCCACCTTGCCGGCCGCCGCGTATCCGAGAAGTTTCCGCGCATGAAGCACGGCTTCATCCGGCGACGCGTCCAGCATGATGTCCCCGCGACGTACCTGCGCACGCACGATCCGATGCTCGTTGACATATTTGTAGTTCAGACGCCCCTCGTCGCACGACCAGTAGCCGTTTACGTCGGGGTTGGGTCGCGGACGAATACGGCGCACGTTTCCGTCGCGGGTCTGGATCTGCATACTGCACCCACGTGCACACGTGGTACACACCGAATTCGTATTCTTGAGAAACCACGAGGGCGATGAAAACCGAAAGTCTTTCGCGGTAAGCGCTCCCACCGGGCACAGGTCGACGGTGTTCAATGAATACGGCGAGGTCACGTTCTCGCCGGGAAACGTCGTAATGTACGCACTATGCCCACGGCCGGCGATGTAGAGCTGCGGCTCCTGCGCGATGTCCTTGAGGAAACGCACACACCGGTCGCACAGCACGCAGCGCTCCTGATCGAGTATCAGCGTGGGGCCGATGTCGACCGCTTTCTGTTTCTTGAAACGCGTAAACGTTTGCCGACTGTCCTGGAGATCGTGCTCCATATAATAGTCCTGCAGTGTACACTCGCCGGCTTTATCGCAAATGGGACAGTCAAGGGGATGGTTGAGCAGGAGAAACTCCTCCACCGATGCACGTGCCGCCCGCGCCGTCTCACTCTGCACGTTCACTACCATTCCGTCGGCCACAATGGTTTTGCACGATATACCCATACGATTGCCACGTTCCGTGACGAATTCCACCTGGCACATCCGGCAGTTTCCGTCCGGGCCGAGCCCGGGATGGTAGCAGTAATGCGGGATGTCAATGCCGTGCTCGGCGCACGCATCGATCAAACGTGCGCCTTCGCGCACTTCAAGACTGCGGCCATCTACCGTGATCGTCACGCTCATTACAACGCCCTTGCCTCGGGGTTCACACCGCCCGGCATCAGCCGGCGCGGTGCGGGGTGCTCGGGGATCATTGCTTCGAACTCTGCGCGAAATTTTGTGAGATAGGCACGCGTTGGCATTGCGGCGGCATCGGCAAGCACGCATACCGTACGACCCATCATATTCGGGCATACGGAGAGCATCGTGTCGATGTCTTCGGCGTGCCCCTCACCACGGCACAAACGTGCGATCGTTTCGTACAGCCAGTATGTACCTTCACGGCACGGCGGACACTGTCCGCACGATTCATGCGCGTAGAACCGCAGCAGCACGCGCAGCATGTTGGGAATCGAGACCGTATCGTCGAGCACCATGATGGCCCCCGACCCCACCATGGTCCCCGCTGCCGCAAATGATTCGTAGTCGAGCTGAATCCTGCGCGCTTCGTCGGCGGAAAGAATTGGTGACGACGATCCTCCCGGAATTACGGCTTTGAGTGTGCGGCCCGGCATCACTCCCCCCGTGCTGGTCTCTATGAAATCCCAGAGGTTTATCCCGAACTCGGTCTCATACACGCCGGGGTGCTGCACCATCCCGCTGATTGAGAAGAGCATTGTTCCGGGGCTTTTCTCCGTGCCCATCTTCGCGTACTCGGTGGCCCCGTGCTGGATAATCCACGGCAGTGCCGAGAGTGTTTCGACGTTGTTGACGACGGTGGGGCCTCCGAACGCGCCTTCAATCGCCGGAAACGGAGGCTTAACACGCGGCTGCCCCTTCTTGCCCTCGAGCGATTCGATCAATCCGGTTTCTTCACCGCAGATGTACGCGCCCGCGCCGCGGTGCACGACGACGTCAATCTGAATCCCGCGGCCCGCCACATTGTTGCCGAGCAGCCCGGCAGCGTACGCATCGGCGACGGCCCGCTCCAGATGGGCACGCGGCTCGTCGTACTCGCCGCGTACGTACACGAATGCCGTTTTGATCCCCACGGCGTAGCAACAGACGATGATGCCCTCGATCATCATGTGCGGATCGTACTCCAGAATTTTCCTGTCTTTGAACGTACCGGGTTCACCCTCGTCGGCGTTCACGCACAGATACTTGGGCCGCTCCGATTGCTTCGGGACGAAGCTCCACTTCATTCCCGTCGGAAACCCTGCGCCCCCACGTCCGCGCAGCCCCGATTTTTTTACCTCGGCGATCACCTCGTCGGGCTGCATCGCAAAGAGTTTCTCGAGCGACGCGTAGCCACCGTTCTTGCGGTATCCGTCGAGGGTCGCGTTGGCCGCGTCGCCGAAACGCGCGCTGATCACTCGGGTTGTCATCGGTTCGATTCCTTCTCTACTCGTCCGCCACGACGGCGGGGTTCTTGCCTTCGCGACAGGCATTGATGATGGCCTTGAGCTTTTCACCCGTAGGTTTTCGAAATACCGGTTGTCCATGCGCATCATCGGAGCGGTGCCACACGAACCAAGGCATTCGACCATCTCAAAGCTGAATTTTCCGTCCCGGGTTTTTTCGCCGGGAGCAATTCCGAGCTCTTCGCGTACCACGTCGCGCAGATTCTCGCACCCCCGCATTGTGCAGGTCAGCGTCTGGCACATCTGGATGTGGTGCTCGCCCGGTGGGGCCGTATGGTACATGGTGTAGAATTCCACCACCGAGTAGATTTCGACGGGGGGCTGCTCGAGTCGCGTGGCCACATAATCCATCGCAGCCGTGGAAATCCAACCTGCCTGCTCCTGGACGAGCCACAGCGCCGGAAGAATCACGGCCCTCCTGGTCGGGTACTTTCCGAGCAGGCTCTGAAACTTTGCTTCGTTTTCGGACGTGTAGGCGAACGACGCCTCTGCGATGTGTTCCATTTGTGATGATTACCGGTCGAGCTCACCGGCGATTACATTGAGCCCCCCGAGGACGGCAACGATGTCCGCCACCATTGCACCCTCGATCAAATATTTAAGAGCCGCCATTGTATAAAAACAAGGCGGGCGTACTTTAATACGGTACGGTTGTCCACTTCCATTGCTGATGATGTAGAAGCCCAGTTCCCCGTTGGGCGTTTCGGTCGCGTCATATATGCGCCCGACCGGCGGCTTCGGTCCTTCGATCAGCACCTTGAAGTGGTTGATCAGGCCTTCCATCGTGGTGTGCACGCGTTCTTTCGACGGCAACATAACCCTCTTGTCGTCCACATTGATCGGACCGTCGGGAATGTTAGCGATTCCCTGTTCCACGATTTTCAGGCTCTCTTCCATCTCGGCGATACGCACGAGCATGCGATCGTAGGAATCCCCGTTGGCGCCAACGGGAACATCGAATTCGAATTCGTCGTAGTGGTAATACGGCGCTACCTTGCGCAGATCCAGGTCACACCCCGTCGAACGAAGGCACGGACCCGTCCACCCGTAGGAAATTGCATCGGCCGTGCTGATTGCACCCACGCCGCGCGTGCGGTCCTGAAAGATGCGATTCTTAACCACCAGACCCCGCACATCGGAAATGGCACGTGGAACTTTCTTGAGCGCCGCCCGGACATTATCGCGAAATCCTTCGGGGAGATCCCACGCCAGCCCGCCGATACGCGAGTAACTGTAGGTAAGTCGCGCACCGGTCAGTGCCTCGAGAACACTGTTGAGATGATCGCGCGCGTTAAAGAAATACCAGAAGTTGGTCAGCGCGCCGATATCTACGATATTCGTACCAACGCAGATCATGTGATCCATGATGCGCTGGATCTCCATGATCACGACGCGGATTATTTTTGTGCGCTCGGGCACCTCGAGCCCCAGCATGCGCTCCATCGCTTTGCAGTAGGCGATGTTGTTGGTCAGGCTGCTGCAATAGTTGAGGCGGTCGGTGTACGGAATGACCTGCGGATAGGGTTTGGTTTCGACGATTTTCTCGAATCCACGGTGCAGATACCCCACCCCGATGCCGGCCTTCTCAATCGTCTCCCCGTCGAGCTTGCAATACACGCGAAATGTGCCGTGCGTGGCGGGGTGTGTCGGACCGATGTTGACGAACATCGGTTGCGTGTTGAGGTCCGAGAGGTCAAGTCCCTCGTCGAAGTCATCGCGGCGCGCGTCGAGAACTTGCTCGAACGTGCCCCGATCGAATTCCTCGTCGTGGGTACCGCGCTGCGGTGTGCTTTCGGTTTTTCCGGTATCGTTGCCCATCAGCGCGGCGCGCCTCTCTGATCTTCGTTGAGCTCATCGGTGAGGTCCGAACTGGTGGAGCACCATTGGCCACCCATTACCGGATAGTCCTTGCGCAGCGGGTGGCCTACAAATTCGTGGTGGGTCAACAGCCGGGTCAGGCACGGGTGCCCAACAAAATGAAACCCGAACATTTCATACGCTTCGCGCTCCGCCCAGTTGGCCGACTGCCACAGATCGGTCAGTGTGGGAACATCCAGGTTGGTTTCGGGAATATGCACGCGCACGCGTACGCGCCGTCCGGACGAAACGCCATAGAGGATGTACTCCAACTCAAATCGTTCGGCGGCATCATCCAGCTCGAGGCAATCAACCCCGGCGATGTCGAGGAGCAGGTCAAAACCTTGCTCGTTCCGCAACCAGGCAAGGAGATCGTGCATCGTGGCCACGGGCGACACGAGTACGATATCCCCGTATTCATCGAGGGTCTCCACGGTCCCGGAAAACTTTGCGCGCACCGCATCAAGCAGCGCCGTATTACCGCCCTGACGTTCGCTCAATTCAATATCCTTGTCCGGTCCCCTATTTTTCCGGGTCGACCATGCGGTCGGTGATTTCGTGCCGGCGCTCGACGCCGCGGCGCGGAGCCGGTTCTCTGTCGATTCTCTCCTGCAGCTTGATCACCGCATCGAGGATTCCCTCGGGGCGCGGCGGACAACCGGGGATAAATACGTCCACCGGAATAATCTGGTCGATACCCTGCACGGTGGCATAGTTATCGTAGAAGCCGCCCGAACACGCGCACGCACCCATCGATATGACGTACTTGGGTTCGCACATCTGATCGTAGATGCGCTTGAGAATCGGTGCGAGCTTGTAGTTGATCGTTCCGGCCACGAGCAGCAGGTCGCTCTGACGCGGCGAAAACCGTACGAGTTCGGCTCCAAACCGTGAGATATCGAACTTGCTTGCCACCACCCCCATAAACTCGATGGCACAGCACGCCGTACCGAACGGAAGAGGCCACAGCGAGTTCTTGCGTCCCCACTTGACCACTTCATCCATCCGGGTGGTCACCAGACCGGTTTCGTTCTTTGAGAAGGCGATCGGGTCGTTTACTCCCATTCGAGCGCTCCCTTTTTCCAGACGTAGACGAGTCCGAGAAGCAGAATCAAGAGAAACACGGCCATCTCGACAAATCCGAAGATGCCCAGGTCGCGAAAGAGCACCGCCCACGGGTACACGAATACCGCTTCGATGTCGAAGATGATAAAGAGCAACGCAATAAGGAAGAACTTCACCGACTCGCGATGGCGCGTGTTACCCACCGACTCGATGCCGCATTCAAATGGCGTCATCTTGCGTTCGGACGGCTGGCGCGGCCCGGTGAACGCGGCGATCGTCATTAATATAACGGGGATCGCGAACGCGAGCGCGAGCATGATGACAACGGGCGCGTATTTGAGTCCGAGATCCATCGGGTGAGCTCCGTACGGCGCCCCGCAGAACACCGCGCGCAAAATAGAATACCAAAAAAAACTATTCGGGTGACATGTACCGACCCGTCGCGGGACGTGCGAAGTACGATCAGACCACCCCGCGCCGGTCGGGTCACGCACGCAACCCGTTACGCCGCATTGACTTGTTCTTTATTTCACAAGGCGAGTGAAATCCGCTTCACCGTACCCCCCAACCCATGCAGTGTCAAGCCGTTTCGGAGTTCGGGGTGGAGAAAGCGCGGGTACGGCGCGCTCAGACGGTAGCGCCAAAACGCCGTGCTTTCGTGGTCGGTTACGCCCGTGGTTTGTGCGCGTTCCCCCCGACAATCCCCAACGCGGCGACACCCACCGCCCCGGACGCCATCGCGCGCTTGCGAGCTGCCCGACGTGCCCGCTGGTCGGCCGGCATCCGGCCGGCAGACGGGGTGTACATGGGTGTGGTAGAGTGTCCGCGTCTCCGCCATGTACCGTAAACAGCTTGGCATATTCGTTCGCGTCCCCGAGCCGGGCCGGGTGAAAACGCGCCTATCTCCGTCGCTGACGCCTGCGCAGGCGTGCCGGTTGTACGAGGCGTTTCTGTGTGACCTGTTTCGCCGTCTGAAGAAACTGCCGAAGGAACAAACCACCGTGTTCTTTTCTGGAGACGGCCCCGATGCGCTCGATCCGTTCATACCCGACCGCGCGATCCGGCGCGAGCAACGCGGTGCGGATTTGGGCGAGAGACTCGTCACCGCCTTTGATGAGCTGCTCGCCGAGCCGCGCGGGCCCGCCGTGATTATCGGCAGCGACAGCCCCGACATTCCGCTGCGCTACATCCGCCTGGCGTATCGAAAACTCAAGCACAAAGACGTCGTGCTCGGCCCGGCGGCCGACGGCGGGTACTACCTGGTGGGTCTGCGGGCTCCGGTGCCGCAGCTCTTCGAGAAGATCGCGTGGGGCACAGGCGGGGTGCTCGGGCAAACGCTCGAGGTGATCGCACGAGAGAATCTCTCTGTCTTCACGCTACCGCTCTGGTACGACGTCGACTCCGCCGAGGGCCTGCGTACGCTCAAGACGAGCCTTCAGGCGCGACGCCTCGAACGCCGCGATCGCCTGTTCGCCACCGAACGCGTGCTCGACGACATCTATTAAACCCGCTGGCGTCACGACGACCGTACACGCAACGCGGAGCATTCGTACACGTGTGCGGCGCATCCTGGAAAAACGATGTCAAGTTGCAGAACTACTCTGCCCCGTGGGAACCGGAGCAACAACTCGAACGCTTCGGATGCGTCGGCTGCCGGACGCACTCAACGCATCAGCACGATTTTTCCCGTCACTCGACGTCCTCCCCAATCGAGCGTCGTAAAATACATCCCCGGTGCAACCCGTTGTCCGCGCGCGTCCCGCCCATCCCAAATGGCGCGATGTTCACCACGCGACTTGAACCCATCGCGCAACGTGACCACGCGGCGCCCGCGCACATCGTACACGCCAACGCGCACATGTCCACCGGCCGGCAAAATATAGGGAATCGACGTTTGGCCCTCAAATGGATTGGGAAACGCTTCGGCCAGCCGCGGCGAGCGCCCCATGGCAAACAGCTCGCGCACTTCGGTCGCCGTCATGCCGCGGGCAATCATAAAGCGATCGCGGGTGATGCCCGAGTCATCGATGAACTCTGCTTCCAGGATGTCGCCGCTCACGTCGAGAATCATCGATCCCAGGCGGTTCTGCGACGTGCTCATTGCCGGGTGATTGAGCGGGCCACCCTGCGCGTCGGACGACGACCCCAGCGTTACATATACTGTGCCCTCGTGCGGCGCGCGCCCCGCAGTGGGCTTGAGGTAGGCAGAATCGCCGGCGATATTCCCGTTGCCCGCGTCGAGGATCATGCTGCTGGTCAGCGTCGACGAGAGGCCATAGTGCCCGTCGAGCAGGAACGTGCGCTCGTAGACGTGGCTGTGTCCGCACAGCACCAGGTCGGCGCCCCCGGCTTCGAGAATCGGCAGCGCGTTCTCGCGCATGTCGCGCATGCGCCCGCCACTGTCCGACGGGTTGTCGGAATCGTGTGACCCCTTCGTATACGGCGGATGGTGCCAGAAGGCCACGATCCAATCCTGTGACGTGGCGGCCAGATCCTGCGCAAGCCACGTGAGCATCGCCCCGCCGGGCGAACGGCTCGAGCCCTGCGAATCGAGGCAAATAAAATGAATGTTGCCGTAGTCGAACGAGTAATACGCCTCGGTTCCCGAGGGCAAACCGCCCGCTTCGCCTGACGTGGGCAGCGTGAAAAAATCGTAGTAATCGTTGTTGGCCCCGCTGTGGAGTTCGTCGTGGTTGCCGCGCGTTGGCCACACGACCATTCGCGCAAAAATCGACGACTGCATGTCGAATACAGACTGATAATCGCCGTTGGTGCCATGGAAGTACGCGTTGTCACCGAGCATCAACCATATGTTGGTTTCATCGGCGCGCGGATCGGCCAGGAACGCATCACGCACGTTCGCGGCGTTCGTATTGGCGAACCCGAAATCACCCACGACCCAGACATGTATCGCCGCCCGGTTTCCCACAGGGGGAGCGGTTTGAAACCTGTGCCCGGCGTCGTTACCGGCCAGCTCTGTCGCGGTAGTCCCCACCGAATAGTAGTAGCTCGTCCGGGCGGACAGTCCCGCTACATTCACTTCGTGTTCGGTAGTCGACGTGGCATCGTCGACAAACTGCGTAAGATTTCCCGGTGCGTCGCCGAAGCGTACGCGGCTGTCTGTCGCCACGTCGGTGCGCCAGCGAACAACCACGCTCGACGGGGTGCCCAGGCACAGATACGGGCCCCGTGTCACCGACTGCGCCCCCGCCGGTGCGGAGTACACAGCTGTTCCGGCGATCGCCAGAACGGACGCAAGCAGGACCATAGGCCCCCACGATCGATTCGCACACGCAAACCTGACGCGCAGAGTACGCCCGGGGGAAATCCCATAGAAACCAAACATGGAACATCATCCTTTCCAATGGAATGAACCGATCGTCTGGTGTGCGAGGGACCACATGGGACTATAGGCCAAAATCCGTCCCTGTCCACGGCGGAATGTGTGCCGGGGTATTGGATTGGCCGGATTATGCCCCGGCTCGGGAACAATGGTCGTTGCGCGGAACTTCGCGGCGGTCAGGGAAAGAGGCGGAACGACCCCGGGGGGGCGTCGCGAAGCACCCCGTGGAGGTGGTGGATGTCCCCGAGCAGGTCGATGCGCGGACGATTCTGTGGAAATACCACCCGCGTGACCGATGCGTTCCGAATCTTGAATCGCCAGATGTTGTCGAGCTTCATGCCGAGAAGATATGTGAGGTACGTGCAGATCACGCCGCCGTGCGCCACCACCGCAAACCCGCCGTCCGGGACTTCCCTTAGAATGTGGCGCATTTCGGCCGACACCCTGCCGCGGAACTTTCGCACTGTTTCCGCCCCGGAAATTCGCATCGCCGACGGATGCTGAAACCATAACCGTACTTCTTCGGGATACGTGTTGCGCAGGTCTTCCGCCCTCTGTCCCTCCCAGATGCCCAGATGAATCTCGCGCAATCTCTCGCGCGCGGAAATCGGCACTCGATCTTCGAACGCAATGCGTGCCGTTTCCACGGCGCGAGCGAGCGGACTGACAAACACGCGGGTGATCGGCGCGTCAAGGAGGCGCTCGCGCAGTCGTGCCGCCTGTTTGCGACCAAGGTCACTCAGGTGGCTCTCGGTATGCCCCTGCACACGTCCTTCGGCATTGTGCGTGGTTTCGCCGTGTCGGATGAGGTAGAGAATTTGCATGGACTGCGCAGTATAGTGCCGCCACGCGCGCGGCGCAACGCCTTCGCACCGCCGGTGCGCTCGCGCTTCCCGTAGGCATGTGGCATCGCCCCTGCCTTCGACAGAGCAAGTCATATATCGCGCGCGGCACCGCGAACGCCAATGTATGGAAAACCGGCATATCGCCGCGGCGCCGGCCATTGCGATTACCGCGTACGCGTCACGTGCGCTAAGGCGGCCACGGCCAGCGGCTGCCCGGGCGCGAGCGACAATGCCCGCCGGTAACACCGTCGCGCCCTGTGGAACCGGCCAATTCGTTCCCACTGGTAGCCCACGAAGATCTGCGCCTCGGGAAAGTCGTATCCTGTGCGGGCCATGGCCCGGAGCAAACCGGCGCGCGAGTCACGCGCGACATCGAGAGGGGGGTGTCCGCCGACACGCCATCCCCATAACGCCTCGAGGTATCCGATTACAAATTTACGCGCCAGAAAATCGAGTCTGCGGGGCGACCACCGCAGCACAGAAAGGTCACTGGCCACCAGAGTGGCCCGTGCCCGGCCCCCCGCGCCAATTTCGGTCGCATTCTGCCGCCCTCCAACGAATCGAAAGAGAAGTCCGTCACGTACCATCCGGAAGCGCCCCGTTCGAGACGGCGCGATCCATGTGGCGGACCACACATCGCCCCGCGCTGCAACCGACGACACCCAACGGTTCGACAGGGCCGCCTGACGCGCACGGGGCGCGTGGCGCAGAGCGGATGGCGCATCAAACAGGTACCCTTTGGTGTGTACCACGCGAACGTCCGGGCGCTCGCCGAGAGCCAGTGTCAAATACCCCACGATAAACGTTTCGTTGTCGCCATCGGTCATCAACGTCGCGCCCCGCGGGAGCGCGCGGAGTATGTTTTCTCCGTAGGCACGGGCGGCGAACGCGCCCCGTCGGCTGCACGATGATATACCGCGCGCGGCCTGCCACGCGGGCACACACACCATGGCAACCGCCGCCATCGTAACCACGGCGGCGGCCTGCGGCCTCGTCAGCCCCACGTGTACACGGCTCCAGACCACCTCGGCGAGAGCCTGGAATCCGGCTCCACACCACAATCCAAACACAACTACGGCTGGCAAATCAAATGCACTGATCTGTCGAATGTGCGTGGCATCGGCAGGAGGGCGCACCACCGCAATGACGCCAAACGCCAGACCGACGAACAGAGCCGCGGTGAACACGGCAAGTCGGGGCGATCGCCCCTTGATCCACAACAACCCGATGGGCCCAAGAACGGCGATGGGAATTGGGAATACCGCCACAAGGCGGACAAAAAACGCCTGCGCATGCGCCGCGAACAGAGTCAAGGAAACGGGGGACTGGGCGAGTTCGCCGTAGTTGCGCCGCAACAGTAGCGTGAGGAGACCCGCCGGCGTTCGCGGGTCGCCCCAGTTGATCGCCGGATCAGCATGCGCGCGCACAAGCAAGAGCAAGAATGGGGAAATCCCGACTGTCGCCGCGCCGACGAGTGCGAATGCCCCATAGGGCTTCCGCGCGGGTCTGGCCCCCTCGCGCGGGGCCGTCTCGGACCGCGATCCGTCACCATCCCGTCGTGTACTCCACAAGAACCACGCCACCGCCGGCAGCGCAAACAGGAGCGTTTGATGTATCACGAGCCCGGCTCCGGCGAGATACGCGAGCATTGCCGCGCTGCCATCGCGCCGTTCCCATTCCATCCGACCGGCGGCCCAGATCAACAACACGGTGATCAGAGCCGCGCCGGTGTATACCTCCGTAACCACCGCGCTCGACCACACCGGCACCGACAACGCAACATATACCGAAGCGGAATACGCGATGAGTGCGCGCGCGCCCACGCGCATCAGTACCGCCGCGACCACGCCTGCGGCCAGCGCCGCGCAAAAAGCCGACAAGCAGTTCGTCATCACGGCCGGTTCGAATCCGAAGACCGCACCGGCACGAACGAACAGATGTCCGATGAGTACGAAGAGTGGATACCCCGGCGGGTGGGGGACACCCCAAACCGCCGAAGCCAGAGCCAATTCCCCGCTATCGCCCGACCACACGTCGGGGCACAGCGTAAGCAGATAAATCGCCAGTGCCGTCGCCGTCGTACCGGTGATCGCAACACTGCGCATTGCCGTGCGCTTCATCTGTCGCTCCTGCTCTGCGCAACCGCCAACCGGCAACCCCACCGGCCGATCTACGACCCCGTTGCAGCCGGGCCTGCTGGCATCCGCCGCAACACGGTACGTCAGTAGCTGCTATAGGCGGCGAGGTTGCAGTACACATCGCCGATAGCCGGCACATACACCCAGCCACCAGAGCCGTCAAAAGACGCTTTCACTGCACGCGATTTCGTCACCGGATCCTGGGGCACCTGTCCGTCAGCGAAGATGGTTCCGGTCAGCGACGAGGGAAACACGGCCGAGCCATTGAGCGCGGCACGTGCGTACTGGATCGCAATCGCCGAACGCATGTTTCCGAGCGCACCACGAACCGCCGCTTCCCGGGCCTGGTCCTGCATATCGACGTACTTGGGAATTGCGACGGCCGACAGAATGCCGAGGATCACAATGATGATCACCAGCTCGATGAGCGTAAAGCCACGCGTGTTCCGAAATTGTTTCATGATAACTCCGTTCCGCGCCGGTGCCGTTATTGCCCGGCCAGCCCAGTTTTCTCTCCGAGCAGTTTCCGGATATTCACAACAAGTTCGTCGGGCTTGAATGGTTTCGAGAGATAGAGATCGGCGCCGACCTGCCGTCCCAGTTCTCTGTCCTGTGATTCTCCCATCGCCGAGAGCAACACGATGGGAATGTGTTTGTACCTGCCATCAAACTTCAAGAGACGACACACTTTGTATCCGTCGATACTCGGCAGCATCAGATCGAGCAAGATGAGGTCTGGTTCTTTCTCGCGCGCCATACGAAGACCATCCGCACCGTCATTCGCGACCAGAACGTCGAACCCCTCGTGCTCGAGAGTGAGCTTGATAATGTTCGCGATGTGAACTTCGTCGTCCACCACAAGAATACGCGACGCCATTTTGCTCCTGTTCCTACGGATCTCCCGCCCGACGGCTGCTGTGCGGCAGCCCATCCACCCCTGCCTTCATTCTTCTGTTATCGTCTGTTTCATTTCGAGATTGAGCACTTCCATGCGGAAATACTTTCCGCCCGCCCGCGCACTGTTCCTGAGGATCACCGGGTGATTTTCGACACAGCTCCTCTTCTGACGTGTCAGCGCTCTACGGGCCCGCCGGCCGCAACTTACCCGACGATTCGCGCTGTGATGAAGATGATCAGCTCCACGCGCGAAACTTCTGAGCTGCGATGCTTGAACAGCCACCCGAGAAGAGGAACATCCTTTATGAACGGGACCCCGTGTTCGACCTTACGCGTTGTTTGCGAAATCATGCCACCGATGGCAATGGTTTCGCCGTCGCGAACGAGTACCTGCGTCCGCGCGGTGCGCGTAGACGTAACCGGTCGTTCATTAAACTGCCCCACAAACTCAAGTATGCGACTGGCCTGCGGTGTTACTTCGAGCATGATCCCCTGGTCGCCCACGTGCGGGGTTACCCACAACGAAATACCAACGTCCTGCTGGTCATAACCGGTGATTTCCATGGTGCCGGTCTGGCGTTGCCGCTCGTAGAGCGCTACGGGTACCTGCGAGCCTACAAGAATTTGTGCCGTGACATTATTGAGCGTAGTGACGTGTGGTGCCGACATCAGCTCGGCGTGTCGTCGTTCGGAGATCGCCTCCATTACGACGGAAAGTTCTTGTGCCGATAATTTCCCGAACACGAAATCTTCGGGGGACGCGTAGGGAAATAACCCTCCTGGAGGAAAATCCTTCTGCACCAGGTCATTTTTTACTCCCGGGTTTGGCCTGGGCTCAAAATCACCACCATAGCCGCCGGAGGGGAATGGAAACGTTGTGGGCACGGTGGCGCCGTTGAACGAACCCTTGAGATTCCACCGGATCCCGAGGCGTTCGTCGTCGCCCAGCGTTGTCTCCACAAATTTGGCCTCAATCGAAACCTGTACCGGTGGTTTGTCGAGTTGGCGCGCGAGTGCCACAATTTCATCCGCACGGCCCTCGCGCTCCACTACGACGAGACGACTGGCGAACCCTCCCTGCTGGACTCCTTCGGTGTTCGGATCTTCCAGCGCCTGGATAATCCCTTTATCCGACACCATGGTCTTGAGCGACTCGGCGATTTTTCGTGCGTCCACGTAGTTGAGGTCCACGATGCGGGTAACAAGTTCGCGCGAATCAACAACTACCGTGTTGCCAGCCCATTTGTATTTCAGACCGTGCGTTCCCAGAATCACACGCAACGCGTCTTCAAATGGTGTGTCGATAAGATTCGCCGTCACCGTTCCTTCCGGCACGTCACCGAGAACTACGTTTACACCACATTCGCGCGATAATGCGTGGAGAACGTCAGACAGAGGAGCATCCTTGAAGTTCATCGTAACCCGGGGAATCCCCGGCCCCTTTGCGGCCCCGGCGGCGTGAGGCGTGTGCGGGAGCAGCGCCACGGCGAAAAGCGTCATGATCCAAACCGGCACGCCTGATTTTTTTGGCAACTTCATGGTCATTCCACCTTGAGAGTGATTTTTGTGCCATCTACTGCACGACGGAGAACGATCATACCGTTACCGATCTCTTGCAATGTGTACCCGCCAACCTGGTCGCCCACGCGATATAGATCGCCGTTTACCATCGCGGTGCTACCGTGCATGGTCTTCAGAATGCCGTCGAGATGGATCCTGCGATCCGCACCCGCGCGTTTCGTGGCCACGACCGGATCGCGCGCCGCGGCAAAGGGGCGGTCGAACGGGTCGAGCCCCCAGGCAGCAGATGGGCTTGCGGCACGCATGGTTTTTCGCGGTGCTCGATTTGTGTGCGCACTGCGGGGCACCGGTGTATTGACGATCCGCGGGCGTGAGCGACCGCGTGACTCGGCACGCATCTGGCTGACCTTCCGCCGTTTTGCCTTGACTCCCTCGTCGAGGGACACGGTGTATACCACGGCAACTCCGAGAACGGCCGTCAGGATGATTTCTCGTCGCGTAGGCCTACGCATCTTTAGTCTTAACCACCCATGTTTCGATCTCGAAGGACGCCCGCACCACGGGTGAATGTCCCGATACACGGTAAATTTTCAAGTTTCGGACAGCCACGAGGATGTCGATTCTTTCGAGGGCAATAAGATATTCACCAAGATCGCGGTACCGCGAACGCGCTGTAACGTGAACCACAAGACGCGTCGACTCGGCATCGTGTTTGAGCGGTCCTTGTGCTGGCAATACGGTTCGTTCGAGCCGACTTGGACGCATCGACACGATCTCGACCCCGTGTAGCCGGCCCTGTTGCGCAATGGCGTCGAGCAGATCGGGAAGAATATTCCCGTCGACGCGGTCGTACAAATCACTTCCCGTGGAATCGGTTCCGATCAGCCGGGTCATGTTGTTGACCGCCATGGATGAGCTTTCAATCCTGGAATCGAGCACGCGCAACGCCACGCGCGTTTTTCGATTCCTTCGATTTCCGGGAACTACGAACAGCGCGTGCACGGCGATGGCGAGTCCGACGAACACGGCGGTGATGGTTACATCGGTCCGGTTATGTCGACAAATGTTTCGAAATTCGATCATGCGCTGAGCCTGCAACTGAATTGCACACTGGCAACGCGCTCATCACTGGTAGTAACCGTATCCAGGCGCACGTCGTCGAGATAGGGCGATGCGCTCAGCCTGTCCAGCAGGCGGGAGAGAACCGATTCCACACGATCGTTCTCGAGCGAGATCACACCTTTGAATTTGAGTCTACGTTCGAATGTCTTGTCGGGCAGCGGAACCCGCGCGCCAACCATTTCGGTTAGTTGCACGTCCAACGGAATCCTTCGGCTCAGATCACGCAATACGTCCCCCCAGGGCACGTCATAGCCGATCAGTGACATGAGCGTATCGTGGCGAAACTGGCGCAGTTTCACCTTGTCCGCCGCTCCGGCGTATCGTTGCTCGATGCTGTCAAGACGATTAAGCGTCTGTTGTTCCTGCACCATCCGCCCACGGGTACGAACGCTCGACAGGTGCACGAATGCCACGCCACTAGCCGCCAGCAGAAACGACGTAGCCGTCACCGCCCTCAACAACACCTTAATGTAATGATCATCACGAGGAATAAATTCCGGCGGCACGAATACCTGGCCTCCGCTTGACACGTTGAGAGCGGACCCAATCGCCGTGCCCAGAACATGCTTGCGAACGGACAACGCTTCACGCATATCACCCGTTGCGCATGTGTATCCACGCGTTGGATCGATAAAATCTGTTTGGATGCGAAGACGCGACGAAAGGTAATGTGCCAGGTTTTTCAGCTGGGCGTTGCCACCGGACAGAAACAGCCGTGCTGGCGCAGGCACTCCGAATTGTTCGCGGCAAAAATCAATGGAACGCCGAATTTCCACAAGCATTTTTTCGAGAACGGGACGCATCATTACGGCAACCTGTTCTAATGGAATACCGTCATCGGTAGTTTCTCCCATTGTCGCGTCATCGATTATGCCGTATTCGAACATCAGTTCGCTCGCACGACGCGAATCGAGGTGTAGTGTTTTTCCGTCCGGAGTAACGATGTTAAGGAGAGCCTCGGAAAGTTCACGGCTTGTCCTGGGGATTTCGCGCGTAAACATCAAACGGTGATCGCGAATCAGAGAGAATGAGGTTTCTTCGTGGCTCATGTGCACCACTGCGTACACGCCGTCCGCTGCGATGCGATCGTCGTGCGCAAGCAGGTTGCGACCGGCGAGAGCCGGAACCGAAAAGCCCTTCACGTTCAGCCCCAGTTCCCGGAGGAAATTCACGTGCTCGAACAGCCGTGCCCTGTTAATCGTCGCGACCAGGTGGTTTTCGTAGCGTATGCCATCCTGGGTAAAGGAATCGACGGTAACGAACTCGAACAGTTCTGTGGTCTCATTGAATTTCGAGTTGCTCTTGAGGTCTAGACGCAGCGCGTTGCGCACCTCGCGCCGGGGCATGTTTGGCAATACAACAACGCGAATTGAATACGACTTGTAGGGCAGGCTGGCGACGGTATCTACGCCGGCCAATCGGTATTCGTTTACGAGCTTTGTGATGGCCTCGCGCTGGCCCGGGTCGAGTCCGGGGGTTCCCTCGTTGTCGTACTCTTCCAGACGCTCTACGTGCATGCGTTCCAGCACGGGTCCGTCCTTACCCGGCCTCATCAGTGCGAGCGATATACGAAGATTGTTGATATCCAGCGCGAACAGGTGCCTGCTGCCCCCGCCAAGAGGGACAGTGAATCGGCGAACCAGTCCCTGATAGTTCCAGCGTTTCACTGTACGAGCACCTCGATTTCACGCTCGGTGCCGCCCTCAATGGCGCGCACGTTGATACGTTTCTCTCCCGGCGGGAGGGGGTTGCCCGATGCCGACGAGTCCGAGACGGCTACAACAAATCGGCCCTCACCCACACGGCGGCCTGGCCACACAAGCCCCCCCCACGAGGGCGTCTGACGTATTTTTGCAAGCGAGTAGTTCAATCCGGCCTCCGAGACATACAGGCACTGTGTCGATTCCGCCTGGTTGGATGAAATGAGCATGTCTTCGGTTACGGTCACCGAGATCATCGTTCCGATCGCCCCGAGTACAAGCATGGCCAGCAGCGCCGTCACCAGGGCCGCCCCCCGCCGGGGCATATCCGGACCATCGGCGATTCCGGCCCTGCCGTCGCCGTCCGGCACGCCATATCCCCGCATTCTGTCATCGAATTGTCGCCGCGACATCTTTACTCCTTTTTATGGCACGTTGCGCAAGTAGGTCGCCGTCTTCACCGTGATGGCATCGTTTCCCTCACGCAGACGCAGGTAAACACTGACCCTGTGGATGTCCGTGCTAGACGGGCTAACGATCGGTGCGGCCAGCGTTCCGTCAGACTTTGTATATGCAAACGCAAGGGAGTCCACGGCAGTTGTGAGCGTTACCGTCACCGGCCCACGCGAGAATGACAGATCGGAGCCGGGGACCCCGTTCCACGCAATGGTGTAGAGGCTGTCGTCGACGCTCCGGAAACTCATGCGAGTGGGCGTCGCGACGATGATGTCTGTGGCAGAGCGAACCTGCCGTACCTCGCGCAGCGTGCGCAGCAGGGCCTGGCGCGCGTCGGCGGTCAGAACCCTGCGTGTGTCAACCTGCGTGAGCATGGCCGTGCCTTCGCCCACATAGTGAACGAACACGCCCGCCATGATCCCGGCAACCGCAATGGTGATCACGAGTTCGATTAGCGTGAATCCCGTCCGTGCGGCCGTGGATCGTTTCCCGTGGATACTCACTGCACCACCCACGAATTGATGTGAACTGGCACGATCGCCGCGTTCGCCACCGTAACGGTCACCTCTTTGAACGTCACACCGTCGAACGTGGAGTCCGCCGACACGAATACGCTGCGCGTGAATCCCGGAAATCCGGAAATCGCTGTTTCGGCCGGATAATTGGAGGTAGATATGTACGGGTATCCCCGACTCGGAGCATGAAAGTCTCCGAGGACATTCTCCATCCGATCCTGTGCGAGAAACACCGCCTGCGTCACCAGCTCGGGCTGCGGCGAATTGGCCGTCGCGCTGGCAAACATCATTGCAATCGGAAACAGCGCCACTCCGGCAATAACGATCACGAGCACGAGCTCAATCAGCGTGAACCCGCGTTCTCCGGCACCGGGCCCAAACATGCCGACCCCGGGCATCAGAACACCACCGACCCCGTAATCGGGGTGACGCGCACCGTGTCGGATACTGCGCCCGCGGCAAGAATCACCGTGCCCGCCGCGAAGAGTTCTCCCCCGGCGGAACGGGGTGTTCCCATCGAATCGAACTCTACGCGGTCGCCCCCGTCGAATTCTGCCGTAGTAATAGTTACGCCCTCGGGGTGACGCTGCATGGGAGTGCCCGGCCGCAAAAAATCATCCGCCGGGGTGGCCGGCGTTTGGCGGTATACCGTCCACGATCCCGACGTCACCTCAAACGCCACCCCGTAGCGTACACGGGTTGCAATCGCGCGGGCTTGCGCGTACCGCAGGTCGGTGGCGAGTTGGCGGGCAGCAACGCGTGCGTTCACCCCGTCTCGTGCGCTGAAGCGTGGAACAACGACGAACGCCAGGATACCGATCAGCGCCATCACAATAATAAGTTCCATAAGCGTCATCCCACGAGACGACACGTTACCCCCCCATGAGCACGTGTGACATGTCCCACATCGGCAGGAACACGGCGAGTGCAACAAACATGACGCTCGCGCCAAGTACAACAAGAAGGATGGGTTCGATCACCGTGGCGAGATTCTTGATCCGGTAATCGGCCTGGCGGTCATAGAACACGGATATTTTTTCGAGCATGCCGCTGATACGTCCGGATTTTTCTCCCACATCCAGCATGTGGCGGATCGAAGGCGGGAAAACGCCGCTTTCCGGGATCGATTCCGCTATCCCAAGCCCTTTCTGGATTCCCGCGGCCATCGCCGAAATATCCGAACGAATCCACACGTTGTTGATCGTCTTTTCGACAATCGCCAACGCGCGCAAAAATGGAATTCCCGATTCAAGGAGCGACGCCATCACCCGTGCGAACTGTGACATTCGAATGAGAACGATGATCTTGCCGAATATCGGCGCCGATATCGTCAAACGGTCGAACAGGGACCGGCCGCGGTGGGTGCGCAAGGCCACCGCTGCCCCCACGCCGAGCGCGACCAGGGCGACGACCAACCACCCGCCGTTGTGCGCCACAAAATCACTGATTCCGATCATCACGCGCGTTGGCATGGGGAGGTTGGCCCCGTGCGCCGCAAACAGCGCCTTAAACCGGGGAAACACAAATCGGATAATTACCACGAACGCGAGTGACAGCTCGGTAATCACCATGGCGGGATAGAACGTCGCCTGCCGGATACGGGCGATATTCTCCGCTTCCCATTCCAGCAGTTCGCCGAGGCGAGCGAGAATTTCGTCGAGAATCCCGCCCTCCTCACCCGCTTCGACGAGGCTGATCTGGATCGGCGATAGCAGTGCGCTCTGATGGCGCAACGCTTGCGCCAGCGTGGAGCCACCTTCAATGTCCCCGCGCACCTGCGCAATTACCTCACCGAGTTCCGGGCTATCCGATTGCTCCCCGATTGCGACCAGGGCCGTTGTCAGCGGGATCCCTGCACGCAACATGGCCTCAAATTGACGCACGAAAAGAATGCGGGCGTCACGGTTTATCCGGCGGCGGGAAATACGGTGCCGCAGCGTGGCAAAGAAGCCTGATGCGCGCCGTGATTCGCGCACCTCCACAGGGTACACACCACGCGATTCGAGTTGTTTGATCGCGTGCGCTTCCGCAATGGCGTTCAGCTCGCCACGTTCGAGTCTGCCCTCGACGGTCCGCGCCCTGTAGGTGTAGACGGGCATCCGCTACTCCCGTGTTTCCCCGGCAGGTTCGAGAACATCTTTTCCGTCTCTGCCGATGGACGAGGATGTCTCCACTGCCGCGTCGTCGTCGAGTTTTGTTACGCGCAGAACCTCTTCAATCGACGTCAGACCGGAAGCGGCTTTGGCCACCGCCGCCTCTCGCAGCGACCGGGCCCCGGCCTTGCGAGCAATGTCGCGGATTTGTTCGGGAGATTCTTCATCGAGAATTGCGGTACGTAGCGCGCGGTTCAGTTCCAGAATTTCGTACGCAGCCACGCGTCCGCGATACCCGGTGTCGTTACACTGCAGGCAACCGGCACCCTCATACCACGTTTCATCCCCGCGCAAACGTACGTTGAGGCCATTGAGAACCGCCTCCGGCACATCCACCGGGCGCCGGCAATTGTTACAAATGCGACGTACCAGACGTTGTGCCACGACGCCGAGCAACGACGACGCGATGAGAAACCGGTCCACCTCCATGTCGACCAGGCGGGCAATTGCGCCCGCCGCGTCATTCGTGTGCAGCGTCGAAAGCACGAGATGCCCCGTGAGCGACGACCGCACGCCAATTTCTGCGCTTTCGCGATCCCTGATTTCTCCCACGAGAATGACGTCGGGATCCTGGCGCACCAGGGCGCGCAACCCTCGTGCGAAAGTAAGTCCGATTTCCTCGTTCACCTGCGTTTGCCGCACCAGGGGAAGAATGTATTCCACCGGATCTTCGAGCGTTTGGATGTTCCGGTTGGGGGTATTGATCGTTTGAAGTACGGCGTACAGTGTGGTGGTTTTCCCACTCCCGGTCGGGCCCGTCACGAGAATCATTCCGGCGGGTTTATGAATCAGGCGTTCGATCGTCTCGTGTTCGCCCGGATCGAACCCCAGAGCGCTGAGCGCGAGAATGGCATTTTTCTTGTCGAGCACACGCAGCACAACGTTTTCGCCATGAACGGTGGGAAACGTCGATACACGCAAGTCAATCGCCCGGTCGTCGAGTTCCATATGAAAGCGCCCATCCTGCGGGAGACGGCGTTCGGCGATATCAAGGTCACTGAGCACCTTGATTCGTGAGACGATCGCCGGGTGCACGGCCAGCGGTTGTTTCGCCACTTCGCGCAGAACCCCATCGACCCGATAACGTACACGCATCGCCCCCGCGTCGGGCTCGATATGGATATCGCTCGCATTGTCCTCGACGGCCTGACGCACCATTGTGCTCACGAAGTCAATTACCTGGCGGTCTATCTCCATTCCGGCAATCGCTTCGTCCGTCAGGTCGCGATCGAAAACTTCCAGGTGGCTCTCGCTACCGTAGTACCTGCGCAGGGACGCCGTGATCCCCTTCCTTGTCGCCACGCACGGCTCGATATCCAGTCCGGTTTCGGCAGCAATTTCGTCGATACCGAGCACGTTGAGAGGATCTTCCATCGCCACCGTGAGGCTGTCGCGAATACGGAACAAAGGGATGGCCCGGTAACGCCGGGCAATTTTTTCCGGGACGAGCTGTATGATTTCGTCGTCCACGTCGTAGTCTCCGAGTTTCACCGCAGGAATCATCAGTTCTTGCTCGAAGAAACGAATAATGTGCTGCTCATCTACAATTCCGAGACGATCGAACACGTCCCGCAAATACAGACCGCTACGCCGTTGTTCCTCGAGCGCAGTGCGCAATTGTTCCGTGTCGATCAACCCCTCGTCGAGTAACCATTGACCGAGACGTTTTTTTTCTGTGTGTGTCTGGGACAATCCGTCCTCCCGGGGAAACGCGGTACCTATCCGCCCTTGCCGGATACAATTCGGTTCGTCTGGTTATCGGAAAAACGGCGCTCAAACTTGAGGATTTCGGGCCGGGGAAGAAAAATCAGAAGCGGTCCGCCGGGGGGGCGGCGGCGTTATAATGTTAACCCATTACTTTACGAATGAGCGACTTTACACGTCCTTCGTAGCATTTGACGATCATGACCGGGCCGCGCGAATACCGCGCCACTTTCTCGGGAATATCACCTACGACGACGCTGGAGAACAGCCCCTCGCGCGATGCGCCCAGAACCAGCAAATCGAAATCCGTTGCCGCTTTCACCAGTCCAGACGCCACGCGGTTCGATTCGATCACAAGCCGGTCTACCTTCCCCTCCAGCGGGCTATCGGCGAGGGTGCGATCAATCCAGTGGTGGGCCGCCTCTCGTGTGGCGGCATCCGAACCGGGCGGAACCACATTAACCACCGTCACACCCGCCCCCGTTTCTTTTTGCAGGTATCCGACAAATTCCGCGGCAAGCCCGGCGTGGGGTCCGCCCGCCGTGGGCATCAGGATGCGTTCGAAGCGAGCGGGGCCCGACAACTTTACCGTAATGAGATCGCACGGGGCGTAGTTGAGAACCTGGTCGCTGACTTCTCCCAGAATGCGGTCGCGGGTGCTGGTGAAACCCTTCCAGCCCATCACAATGAGTGATGCTTTTTGTTTTTCCGCCGCACGAATTATTCCGTCCGACACGCGGTGTGCAATGCGCATCGTCGTGCGCACGGGAACGCCGATCTTGTGCCCGTATGCGGTGGCCGCGCGTAGCAATGGTTGCTTGTGGTGGATAAATCGCATCCCCTCGTGAATGGGCAGACTGCGCGGCACATCGACTACCGCGAGTGCGATAATTTCGCCCCCGTGCGCGCGTGCGATTGGCGCCGCGATATCGATGAGCGGGGTCACATGGTCGGGGTTGTGCAAGGGGATCAGAATACGAAAGGACGCGCCACTGACAGCTCCGGCGGGCTCGGTCACGTCGAGTACCTTGGGTGCTTCTTCTTGCGCGGCTTTGCCGAAGAACACAAAATAAATGAACAGCCCAATTGAAATCCACACGGCGGTAATGAACCACGACCGTGGGTCAAATTGAAACTGGTAGACGGCCAGGAATAAATTAAGAATGATCGCCGCAATCGGAGTATACGGATAGAACGGCACATGAAACGACGACGGCGTACCGGGCGCCTTGCGCCGGAGTGCAATGAGTGAAATGTTGACGAGCACAAACGTGAGCAAAAACATCAGGCTCGCGGCCGATCCCACTACCTGGATAGGGAACGCCACCGCCATAGCGAGAACCACCACACCGGTCACATAAATCGCCATCTGCGGTGTACGGCGTAACGGGTGAATCCTGGAGATTACTGCTGGCAACATGCGGTCGCGACTCATCGAGAACGCCACGCGCGACGAGGCGAGTATCGTGGCATTGAGCGCCGAGGTCGTCGATAGCAGTCCACCGAAAATTATGAGCGCTACGCCAAACGCGGGCATGAACGCGCGCGCAGCCTTCACGATGGCGGTTTCCTGGTAGCGCCCAAGAAACTGCCACGAAGCGGTTCCATCCTCGGGCCGAATCGCGCCGATGCACACAAACAAAATGAGAAGATAGATGGTAATCGCCACGCCGAGTGAAATGAACGTGGCCCGCGGAATTGTTTTTTCGGGCGACTTGATTTCTTCCGCAACGGTTGCGATCAGGTCATAACCCTCAAATGCGATAAACGTCAGGCCCATCGCAAGCACCACGCTGGTCATGCCGGTTGGGAAGAAGGGATGAAACTGCGTAAGCGACTGCGCCGGCGCAGCCAGAATAGCTTTGAGGCCGAACAAGACGAAGACCCCGAGGATGAGAATCTTCGCCACCGTCATGATGTTTTCCGCTTTGCCGGTTACCGCGGTGCCCGCCGCGTTGAGCGCGATAAACAGAACGCTGATCACGGCCGTCATGAGTACAACCGCCGACTGGTGCCCGATGGCCCCGACGACCGCGGTGGATGCCGACGGCAAATACGTGGCCACGAATTCCCAGAAATAACTTCCGAACCCCAGCGCGTAGAGTGCGCATGCGACAATGTATGAAAACCACAGCATCCACCCGGAAGCGAATCCCACCGGCCCCGGGAAGGCCTTCTTGATGAACGAATAGCCTCCCCCGGCCTCCGGATACGCCGATGCCAGTTCGGCGTAGGACAGGGCGGTCAGCATCGTAACCACGCCATTGAGTCCGAATGCAAGCAATGCGGCCGGACCGGCCTCGCCCGCGGCAATGCCGGTGAGCACGAAGATTCCTGCGCCCACCATGGCCCCGATGCCAATCATACTGGCGTCAAACAGGCCAAGGTCGCGCGAAAACGCGACGTGAACGGGCTGGGCGGTATGTTTTTCAGATCGTGACGCCATAGTGGATCGGGGAATCGTCCCTCCCCGCGGATTCGCGACAGTGTAGGGGACCGAGCGTGTGCGAACAACAATGCTTTGCCACAGGCCCGCTCGCAAAGATTCGGCCAGCATGGCACAAGACTTGATGACCGAGGGGCAGGAGCTGATCGGTACGGAACGTAACCGTACATAATTACGTTAGTTATGAAATTTTGCTCCATCCATACACCCGGAATCCGGTGAATATCCACCGCGCCGCGCGTCTCCCGGTGACCGGGCTGACAGCTTAACTCGTTATGAAAGTTTCGCTTACCGGGCGTCGAAAATCCGCCGGGGCAGAGGCAAGCTTCTGATGAATCCACCGACTGCGAGGGTGTCGGTACAATCACTGCCCGATCGCGCGAACCATCTGCATCCTCAGGTGTGCACAGGTGACCCGGGTTCGCGTGCGCCGGCACCCTCTCTTCCCTTCCCCACGGGGAAACTTCGGTCCACTCTCTCGGGCGGGAGGTATTGCCTTTCGCCCCGGCATACGCGCCACCGGGAGTCCCAACGAACGGAACAACCGGGAATGATGCGTGCCCCACACGCACTTTGTTCTGCGACACGGATCAAATTACGGCCCGGGAATAGGAATTGCAGCGTACGCGCAGATTCCCGCGCCCAGAATCAGTCAAGTTCACCAGAAGGACTTTGCACCCAATGTCTGATGCGCATCTCTATATGGCGTTTGCTGGCCTGGCCGTACTGATCGCGCTACGCTACGCGTTCCGGCTGCACCGCGAAGCTATCCAGGCGCGCGCGCAGTACGTCTCGATGATGCAATCCGGAGTAGAGCCGGTTTCGCTTCACCCCTCACTCCTGCCCAACCGCTGTATTTCCATCGGGGCTTGTGCGAGCGTATGCCCGGAAGGCGATGTGATCGGCGTGGTAGACGGGCGCGCCCAGCTCATCACACCCAATAAATGTATTGGACACGGCGCCTGTGCCGAAGCTTGCCCGGTAAATGCAATCGTTCTCGTCTTCGGAACAGAGCGACGCGGCGTAGACATTCCCCATGTTAAGGAAACGTTCGAAACCAACGTAAGAAACATATACATCGCGGGGGAGCTCGGCGGAATGGGCTTGATTCGTAACGCGGTAACGCAGGGGAAGCAGGCAATGGAAAGCATTGCCCGCCATCGCGCAAAAGACAAGGCCGTCAAAGACGTGCTCGTCGTTGGTGCCGGTCCGGCCGGACTCGCCGCTACCCTCCAGGCCGAAAGCGCGGGGATGTCGTACCTCACGGTGGACCAGCATGATATCGGTGGATCCATTCTGTCTTTTCCGCGTCAGAAAATTGTAATGACGCAGCCGATGGACATTCCGCTCTACGGCAAGTTCGCAGAGCATGAAGTCGTAAAGGAAGAGTTACTGGATCTCTGGAACGACATCGTGCGGCGCACGGGCGTCGGAATCAATACGCACGAAAAACTCGAGAGTGTGGTACGTCCCAACGGGCACTTTGAAGTCACCACGACGAAGGGCCAATACCTCGTCCGCAACGTACTCCTGGCCATCGGAAGGCGCGGTACGCCGCGCAAACTCGGCGTGCCTGGAGAGAATACATCCAAGGTAACGTACAAACTGATCGAGCCGGCGCAGTATGAGAACAAGCGCGTTCTCATTGTGGGAGGAGGCGATAGCGCGGTAGAAGCGGCATGTACGCTGAGCGAACAATCTGGAACCCGGGTAACGCTCTCGTACCGAAGAGGCGCCTTTTCCCGAATCAAGCCAAAAAATGAGGAACGGGTGGATGCCGCTATTTCCTCCGGGGCTGTCCAAACGATATTTAACTCGAACGTACTCGAAATTACGCCCGATGAAGTTGTGATCGACCAGGACGGCACATCATTGCGGATAGCGAATGACTACGTACTGGTCTTCGCGGGTGGAGAACTACCCACCCCGTTTCTCAAGAAGCTCGGCATTGAGGTTCAGACGAAGCATGGGGAGCAATGAAGTTCGTGTCATTCAGATCTATTCTCTACACGCTTTACGCGGTATCTCTGACGTTTGTTCTGGTGGCGGCGTTTGTCGGCATGCCCTACTACACCACGCCACTGGCAGACCGGCCGCACATGGCAATGCACCAATACCTCAAGCCCGGCGGTCTATGGGGGCACGGTCTCGGTATTATCGGTAGCAGCATGATTCTGCTTCTGTTTCTGTACTCGCTGCGCAAGCGCAACAAATTGGGCCTGCGTTTTGGCCACCTGAGCAGATGGCTCGACATTCATATTTACTTCGGTATTATCGGCCCACTGCTCATCACTTTGCACACAGCGATGAAATTCCACGGCGTCGTATCGATCAGCTATTTTTCTATGCTGATCGTCGCACTCAGTGGCGTGTTTGGACGGTATATATATATGCAGATACCCCGGGACCAGCGGGGTAGCGCGATGAATCTGCGCCAAATTCGTGAACGCGCCGAGAAACTCCGTGAATCACTTCGTGGAGAAGTCCCCGAATCCGTGTTTTCCGGGGTCGACGTCTTCAGCGCGCAGCCGGTGCCGATCGAAACCGCCGGACCAGGTGCAATCGCCATGACAATGTGGATGGACATAACTTTGCCATGGCGCATTCGGAAGGTACGCCGCGTTATCCGCCAGGGAAACCGGCAAGTTCCTGAACGACGTCTGCGTGCAGCGGTAAAGCTCGTGCACCAGCAAACCGTACTGGCTCGCAGGATGGCTACGATTGAAACGATTACGCGAGCGCTTCACTACTGGCATCTGTTTCACAAGCCATTCGCATACATTATGGTGGCCATCATGTTTGTCCACATCGCCGTCGCGGTGTCTTTTGGGTACACGTGGGTGTTCTAGAGCGGTCGCGACGCGCTACGTCTGGCATTGCGGCGGGAACAGTCATTCTGTTGCTGGCGAGTCGATCACCCGCGCAGATTTCGCCGGGACCGCTGGCACGTGCTCATAGCAAGCTCGAAGGGGTGAAAAACTGTTTGAAGTGCCACAAAATCGGTTCTGGACCGAGCGCACAGAAGTGCCTGGCGTGTCACGGTGAAATTGCCATGCGTATGAAACAGAATAAAGGGTACCACCACCTGGCGGTCACATTGCATAAACAAAAGTGCTTTGGGTGCCACAGCGATCACGCCGGTCGTGACTTCCAATTGATTCAGTGGCCTGGCGGTCGCCAACAATTTAACCATTCAACAACCGGATGGCCGCTTAAAGGAAAACACGCGTCCACCGGGTGTCGCAAGTGTCATAACAAACAATTCATAAGAAGTAATTTTTCCCGCTTCGCCCATCGTGTAAATGTGAACACCACATTTCTCGGCCTGCACACGTCGTGCCGCAGCTGCCACTTTGATGAGCACAGGGGCACCCTCGGATCAGATTGTGAGAAGTGTCACACGGCCGATGCCTGGAAACCGGCTCCGTTGTTTGACCACTCCCACAGCAACTTTCCGCTTTACGGTGCGCATCGAAAGGCACGATGTGCTCGTTGCCATCCGCAGGTGTCCGATGCACGTGCGGGAGACAAAGACAATCAATTCATGAAATTTAAGCGCGTCGCGCACGATACGTGTACGCGTTGCCATTTCGACGAACACCGCGGCCAGCTCGGCGCGAAGTGCCAGCGCTGCCACAACCAGGCACGTTGGAAGCCCGTCGTCCGCTTCGATCACGATACGTCGCGGTATCCGTTAACCGGTCGACACCGGAAGATCGAATGCGTGAAGTGCCACAAGCCTGTAGCCGATCCCAACCGGCGCGATGTGGACGGGCGGTACCTGACGTTCCGACCGGTAGCGCACAAACAATGCGTGGATTGCCATCGGGACCCGCACAAGAACAGGTTCGGACAGAATTGCGAAAAATGCCACCGAACGTCGGCGTGGAAGCAGATTATTCGGAAGAACTTCGACCACTCAAGAACACGCTTTCCATTGCTCGGTCTACACGCAAAGGTCGACTGCACCGGCTGTCACAAAAACGGGCGGAAGATGACGGGATTGGCCTTTGCGCACTGTTCCGATTGCCATGCCGATGTGCATCACGGGCAGTTTGCGAAGCGCAAGAACAAGGGCGCGTGCGAGGCCTGCCACGATGAGAACGGATTCAAGCCCGCCCGGTTCACGTCGCAAGACCATGGCAAAACCCGATTTCCCTTGAGGGGCGCGCATCTGGCACTACCGTGCATCCAGTGTCACAAGATGATTCGTCCCGAAAAGGGGAAGAAGAAATTCATGAATTTCCAATTTCAATCGGTAGCATGCATGCAGTGTCATAAGGATAAGCACGACGGGCAATTTACCAACTCGCGACCCAGAAAATCATGCGATTCATGCCACAGCACCGACGCGTGGACGCCCATTGTGTTCGATCATGATCGCGACACCACGTACCCGCTCAGAGGAGAACATCAATACGTTCCCTGCGCCAAGTGCCATGTGCCTGTCGGAACAAAGGGAAATCGGTTTGTACGGTATCGGCCCCTCGACCATTCCTGTGCGAGTTGTCACACGCGCACCGATCTGAAGCTGAGGAGTAACTGACATGAAGACGTTGGTTTCTGTCACCATCGCGTTCCTCGTCGCTAGCGTCGGACTCGGGCTTTACGCCGGAGCACAGCGCGCGCCCGTGCACGATAGCCCGCATAAGAGATTGAAACGATCGTGTGAAACATGCCACGTGGCCACATCATTCCGGGACATCCGGTTTGTGCACGACAACACGGGCTTTTCCATCGACGGCCGCCATTCGACGCTCAAGTGCCTCGACTGCCATAACGTGGAAGATTTTTCGCAGGTTGAAGCGTCGTGCATGTCCTGTCACCAGGACATACATCGCGGTCACATGGGCGAGAACTGCCAGAAATGCCACACAAGCAGCGGATGGACGGTGTTCGATGCCGAGCGAATTCATGCCCATTCGAATTTTCCACTGGTAGGACGACACCTGCAACTAGACTGCGAGACCTGTCACAAATCCGCAAGCCTGGCGCGGTTTCGAGAGCTTTCAGCGGACTGCTTCAGTTGCCATCAGTCAGACTACGATAGCGCGAAAAATCCCGACCACAGGGGGAGTGGGTTTTCCACGAACTGCCAGACATGTCACCAGGCAATGCGATGGCGCCCGGCCACGATGACCGACCACGACGCCATATTCCCCATCTTCTCGGGAACGCACCGCAAACAGTGGGACAACTGCGCGCAGTGTCACCCCCAGCCCGGAAACAAAAAGGTTGCCGATTGTCTCTCGTGCCACCAGCACACGCAATCGGCAACCGACCCGGCGCACCAGGGGATGAGCGGATACAGCTATACCACATCGGCCTGTCTCAGCTGTCACCCCGACGGTACGGTGTCCAA